>Ga0315903_10000071_pt1 | contig 143974 bp, 143 predicted proteins | sample LakEriMetagenome_7_FD_203524 | JGI IMG/M metagenome (GOLD analysis project Ga0315903, IMG submission 203524) | Freshwater fungal communities from buoy surface, Lake Erie, Ohio, United States - Buoy 2 MA119 | ecosystem: Environmental > Aquatic > Freshwater > Lake | place: USA: Lake Erie, Ohio...
CGTATTACCGCGGCTGCTGGCACGTAGTTAGCCGGTGCTTTTTCTGCAGGTACCGTCACTTTCGCTTCTTCCCTGCTAAAAGAGGTTTACAACCCGAAGGCCTTCATCCCTCACGCGGCGTTGCTGCGTCAGGCTTTCGCCCATTGCGCAATATTCCCCACTGCTGCCTCCCGTAGGAGTCTGGGCCGTGTCTCAGTCCCAGTGTGGCCGGTCACCCTCTCAGGCCGGCTACCCGTCGTCGCCTTGGTGAGCCATTACCTCACCAACTAGCTGATAGGCCGCGAGCTCATCCTTGACCGAAATTCTTTCCACGCCCGTGGGATGCCCCAAGGCGTCGTATCCGGTATTAGCTACAGTTTCCCGCAGTTATCCCAGAGTCAAGGGCAGATTGCTCACGTGTTACTCACCCGTTCGCCACTAATCCACCGGAGCAAGCTCCAGCTTCATCGTTCGACTTGCATGTGTTAAGCACGCCGCCAGCGTTCATCCTGAGCCAGGATCAAACTCTCCGTAAAAGTTTTTTAGGAACAAAAGCAAGCTCTTGTTCCAAGTTTTACGAAACCCCCGGAATTGGGGGAATCAATTTGATCTGACTAAATCAGATTGTCTGACAATCTGTCTAATCCAATAAATACTGAACATGAAAAGGCAAGCCTTTTCAAGCCAGGTTCTTGGCATCGACATTGTGCACGCTGTTGAGTTCTCAAGGATCGATTGCCTCTGTGATTTCCCGCTAGGGTCCTACGCAGAGCAACTTCACTAACTTACCACTTTTTAGACGTAAGTCAAATAGTCATACGCCAGAAAACCCGAAAAATTCGGGCTTTTTTCGTGGAAAATTATTCAATCAAGACGACAAAAACCCTTGAATCTTAGGGGTTTTAAGTTCTGATTGGTTGCACTTGAGCCGGGTTCCTAAGAAGGATTCCCAAACTTTGGGCAACGAGATACAAGATTACGCCTGAATAACTGTTTCGTCAAATCAAATTGGCCTGTTTTGCCTTTATTTTTGGCTATTTTTCGATGAAAATACCGGCCAGGGTTTTCTTACCTCGCCTTAGCACCGCAAACCGTCCCAACAAAGCCTGATCGAGCTGGGCTAGCTCGTCCTCGACCTTGTTGTTATTGAGATATACCCCACCTTCGGCAATTGCTCTTCGACCAGCACTGTTTGATGCGACCAGGCCAGTTTCGACAAGTAGGTCAACAATCCCCTGCCCAAGTTTTGCTTTGGCATTTGGTAGTTCACTTAGCGCTGCCGATAATGTAACGTCATCCAAAGCTTCAAGATCTCCCTGACCGAACAAAGCGGCGGATGCAGCTATTGCGGCTTCGGCCGCTTCGGTTGAATGTACCAGGGTTGTTACTTCTAACGCGAGGCGCTTTTGTGCTGCACGCAGATGTGGCTCCGCAGCAAGTTGCCTTTCAAGTTCATCTATTTCGTTTTTCGAAAGGAAAGTAAAAACTTTTAGCAAGTTGATTACGTTCGCATCTTCGACATTTAACCAGAATTGGTAAAAGGCGTATGGTGATGTTAACTCCCCATCAAGCCAAACTGCATTTCCTTCTGATTTACCAAACTTTTTTCCTTCAGAGTCCGTTATCAAAGGTGTCGCGAGAATGTGAGCGCTCTTAGCTTCAACTTTGTGAATCAAATCTGTTCCACTAGTTAGATTGCCCCACTGATCGCTACCACCAACTTGCATCACGCAGTTGTGTCTTCTGTATAGTTCGAGGAAATCCATTCCCTGCAAAATCTGGTAAGAGAACTCAGTAAAAGAAATACCAGCATCAGAGTTTAATCGTGCCGAAACAGCATCTTTGCTGAGCATCTTTCCAACTCGGTAGTGTTTTCCAATATTGCGCAAAAAGTCAATCGAGCTAAGCGACTCGGTCCAGTCTAAATTGTTTGCCATGCTCGCTGCATTTTTACCTTCAAAAGATAAAAATGCTCTTGCCTGCCCTTCAAGTTTTTCCACCCAAGCTGCAACAGTTTCTTTCGTGTTCAAAGTTCGCTCAGCTGTTGGCTTAGGGTCGCCGATCAATCCAGTTGCCCCACCTATGAGTGCAATAGGTTTATGGCCGGCAAGTTGCAGTCGACGCATGACCAAAAGTTGAACCAAGTTACCTAGATGCAAACTTGGTGCAGTTGGATCAAAACCACAGTAATAAACTATCGAATCACTATTCAGGGCTTTTTTTAGTTCCGCTTCATCCGTAGACAGAGCAATAAGACCGCGCCAGTTTAGCTCCTCCCAAATACCAGGGAAGATTTGGTCGTTAGTTTGACCATCAAGCACTTTTTGTGAAGCCATGATAAAAACCTATCTACTTCCAGCTGGGACTAGTCGGCGCAACGCACTTATCTGATCCAAGACTCTGGAAACACTCGTGCCACCAGCACCTGAGCGAGATTTGATTGAGCCTGAAACGGATAGTACTTCTCTAACATCAGGTGTCAGCAGCGGATGGATACTCACCAATTCGGCATCACTAACTTCATCTAGCTCCAGGCCACTTTTCTCGGCGAAGGCAACTAGTTTTCCGGTGATTTCATGCGCTTCACGGAATGGCACTTTTTGCTTGACTAACCACTCTGCGACATCGGTAGCCAGCGAATAGCCCGCGGAGGCTAACTGCTCGAGCCGTTCAGTATTGAATTCGAGAGTTGCTACCATGCCGGTAAAGGCTGGCAAGACAAGTTTAAGATTGTCAACAATATCAAAAACCGGCTCTTTATCTTCTTGAAGATCCCGATTATAGGCAAGCGGCAATGCTTTGAGGGTAGCCAACAATCCAGTCAAGTTACCGATAATTCTTCCAGCTTTTGCCCTGGTCAACTCAGCAACATCAGGGTTCTTTTTCTGCGGCATGATCGACGAACCAGTTGAGTAGGCGTCGGCTAGTTTTACATAACCAAATTCAGCGCTAGCCCAGATGATTATTTCTTCGGCAAATCTAGAGAGATTTATCGAGATTAAGGTTCCGACAAAAGCAAACTCAGCAACCACATCACGACTTGAGGTGGCATCAATGGAATTAGCCATCGGTGCGGTTAACCCCAGCGCTTCCGAAACTACATTTGGATCTAGTGCAAGCGAAGTTCCAGCCAAAGCTCCTGCTCCGTATGGTGAGAATGAAGCTCTCGCACTCCACTCCTGCAACCTTTCTAGATCTCTAACCAACGGCCAAGCGTGGGCTAGTAGATGATGGGACAACAAGATGGGTTGAGCATGTTGGAAATGGGTTCGACCCGGCATCGGCTCACTCAAATGTTCCTGTGCCAACGTGGTCAGTACATCCACCAAATCCAGAACGAGCTCACGAATAGCAGCACTTTCATCCAATAGATAGGTGCGAATCAAGGTTGCAATTTGATCATTCCTAGAACGCCCTGCTCTTACCTTGCCACCGAGATCTGGCCCAACCATTTCGATCAGACCGCGTTCTAAAGCTGAGTGAACGTCTTCGTCGGTCGGCTTTGGTGTAAACATCCCGTTGCTAACTCTTTTGTCCAGCTCGACCAATGATTTATCTAGCCTGCTAACTTCGGCTTCCGTTAGAAATCCAGCAGCCCGTAGGGCGAGAATGTGAGCCTTGGTCCCAGCGATGTCGTATTTTGCTAATCGCCAATCAAAATCAGTAGAGCGACTTAAGTTAGCGACGTCATCGCTGGTCTTAGCCGAGAATCGACTACCCCAAAGGTTAGAGTTTTCGCTCATTGGTTACCTTTTCCCGCGTTTACTTTCGCGCTTAGCGGCAATCTTTGAAGGTAAAGACCAAAGCTCAATAAATCCTTTAGCCATTGATTGGTCAAATGTGTCGCCGGTGTCATAGGTTGCCAGGTCAAAGTCGTAGAGTGATTCTTCTGACTTTCTTCCAGTAACCACGGCGCGACCGCCCTGAAGCATCAGCCTTATCTCTCCAGTGACGTGCTCTTGAGTGTGATCGATGAAAACATCAAGTGATCGCTTTAGGCCTGAAAACCAAAGTCCTTCATAAACCAGGTCAGCCCAACGAGCTTCCACCGATCTCTTGTAACGGTTAACATCACGCTCTAAAGTTAGGTTTTCTAATTCTTCGTGCGCCGCGATAAGAGCAATGCCGGCAGGAGACTCATAAACTTCACGACTCTTGATGCCAACCAGACGATCTTCAACTATGTCAATGCGGCCAACGCCGTGCGAACCAGCAATATTGTTCATCTTTTGGATTAGCTCAATCGCCGAATAACGCACACCATCGATGCTCACCGGGATGCCTTTTTCGAATGCAATAGTTACCTCGGTAGCAGGCTTGTTTATGGCCGGATCTTCGGTGTAGGTGTAAAGATCTTCAATTGGAGCATTCCAGGGATCCTCGAGAAAACCGGTCTCCACTGCCCTACCCCAAACATTTTGGTCAACCGAATACGGAGATTTCTTGGACTGAGCAATCGGTAAATTATTCTTTTCGGCAAACTCGATAGCTTTATCACGCGTTAGCGCAAGGTCTCTGATTGGAGCAATCGATTTGAGCTCTGGCGCAATCGCGGCAACCGCGGCCTCGAATCGAACTTGGTCATTGCCCTTACCAGTGCAGCCGTGCGCGACACTATCTGCACCGATAGTTCTTGCAACACTTGCCAGATGCTTACCGATCAAGGGCCGTGATAAAGCGGAAACCAACGGGTAGCGTTTTTGGTAGAGCGCATTAGCCTTCAGCGCAGGCATTAGGTAGTCGTCAGCAAATTCCGACTTGGCATCGATGACAATCGCTTCAACCGCACCACAGTCAAGGGCACGTTGACGGATGACATTCATGTCTTCGCCGCCTTGACCAACATCAACGGCAAGGGCAACTACTTCTTTACCAGTTGCCTCTTTCAGCCAGCCGATGCCCACTGAGGTATCTAGACCACCAGAATAGGCAAGCACTACGCGTTCAGACATTCATTGCTCCTTTAGAGATCCCGATTTGGCCTTCGCTTGACCGAGATACCTATGATTTTAGTTGTCGCTTTCAGCCAGAAAGACCATCAGAGCCTTCTGGGCATGAAGCCTGTTTTCAGCCTGATCCCAGATGACAGATTGCTTACCATCCAGCACATCGGCTGAAATCTCATAACCTCGGTATGCCGGAAGGCAATGCAACACAATGGCATCTGGTTTTGCCATAGCCAGCAACTCGGAGTCGAGAGTAAAGCCAGCGAAATCCTGAAGCCGCTTCTGCTTCTCCGCTTCCATGCCCATTGAAATCCAAGTATCGGTAGCCAAGACATCTGCATCAGATACAGCTTCCTGCGGCGAATTACTAATTGTCACTGAGCCGCCTGAGCTAAGCGCTAGTTCCTTGCCCCGGGCAAGCACCTGCTGGTCAGGCTCGTAGGAGTTTGGCGTCGCGATTGAAACGTGAAGACCGGCAAGGGCTCCAGCGATTATGTAGGAGTTGGCCATGTTGTTGCCATCGCCAACGTAGCCAAGTTTCAGGCCCTTAAGTGTTCCTTTTTTCTCGCGAACCGTCATGAGATCGGCTAGTAACTGGCATGGGTGATACGTATCACTTAGTGCATTGACTACCGGCACGGCTGAATTATTCGCCATCTCTTCTAAACCAGATTGCGCATAGGTACGCCAAATAATCTGGGCTACCTGGCGGTCCAAAACTCTTGCAGTGTCAGCAACTGATTCTTTGGCTCCTAGCTGTGAACTTTGCGAGTCAATTATTAGTGGTGCGCCCCCTAGATCGCTAATTCCAACCGCAAAAGAAACCCTGGTGCGAGTGGAAGTTTTATCGAAGATAACTGCAACTGTTTTAGGCCCGGTAAATGGGCGCTTAGAATATGGAAACTTCTTTAGTTCCAGGGCCAGATCAATAATCGCCAATTGCTCGGTAGCTGTTAGATCATCGTCTTTCAAAAAGTGTCTTGCCATTATTTACCCTTCTACCTTTGTCCCGAAACTTTCTGGCTCTTTATCTAGTTTCAAAAGAGCATGCGAAAGGCTTCCGTTGACAATTCTGACAACTTTAACTCCTGCACCAATGGCCGAAAGTGCGGCTTCAACTTTTGGAATCATCCCCTGGTCAAGATTCGGGGCTAGCTCAGCTAATTCCGAAAACGTTATGTTTTTAATTAGGGAATTCTTGTCTGGAAAATTTGCGTAAATGCCATCGACATCGGTCAACATCACAAGCTCCTCGGCTCGAAGAGCAATCGCTACCGAAGCCGCAGCCAAATCGGCATTCACGTTGACTAGATTTCCTGATTCATCAGCAGCAATGCTTGAAATTACCGGCACCACATCTTGGGCTAGTAGCTCACTGAGGTATCCATCTCTAACGGCAAACACTTCGCCCACCCATCCAAGATCTGGCCTGGTGACTTCTGCCAAGAACAAGTCCTCGGTAAGTCCGTTTAGTGCAATCGCCTTACTTCCCGCTTGACTAATCAAACTAACCAGTGGCCTAGTGATATCTTCCAACAAAACATCTCTAATAACTGGGAGTGCATTCGCCGGGGTAACTCTCAAGCCATCAACGAATTCAGTAGCAATCCCGTTGCTTGCCAAGGCACTTGAGATCTGCGGACCTCCACCATGAACCACAATCACGTCGACGCCGGTATTTCGCATAAGAGTAACATCTTCAGCGAATTGCTGCAGCAGTGTGGAATCGACCATCGCGTTGCCGCCAAATTTCAAGACAACACATTTTTTACTCATAGATCTAATCCAACTCACTTAGAGCCCCAGATCTTCTGCAAAGCCAAGGGCCAGATTCATCGATTGGATGGCGGCACCTGCCGTGCCTTTGACTAAATTGTCCAAAGCGGAAACCACAGTGATGCGGGCGCTTGACTGGTCTAGGGAAACTGAGATTTGGCAGTTATTAGTGAACTCAACATTTTTACTATCTGGCAGAACACCGTCATCCAACAATTGGATAAAACCTTCGGTCTCGTAGGCCTCTTGAAAAGCGTTCCAAATATCTGAACCTGTCACAGACTCTTTTAGCTTTGCCGTGTTGACCGCGATTATTCCTCTAAACATCGGCACCAATACCGGAGTAAATGTTAATCGGACATGATCGCCTGTCAGAGACTCAAAGTTCTGCAGGATTTCTGGAATATGGCGATGTGCGCCAGCTACCTGGTATGGGTAGGCCGATGCAAACACTGAGTTGTTAACCTCGGCAGCTCGTCCAGCACCACTTGTGCCAACCGAAAGAGTCGAAACTAAATCATCGACTTCAATTAGACCTTTTTCAATCAGTGGAGCAAACGCGAGAGTGACCGCAGTGGCGTTGCAACCAGGGACAGCTATTCGATTCGAACCTGATAATTTATCTCGTTGTTTAGTTCCATCTTTTAGTAAGAGTTCTGGTAGCCCATAGCTCCAGGTTCCAGGATGAGGTGCACCATAAAACTTTTCGAAATCAAATTTTGATCGCAATCTAAAATCCGCTCCACAATCAAGCACAACTGAATCAGGCGAAAGATACTCGGCTACCGCTGCGGATTTGGTGTGCGGTAAGGCTAAAAAGACGATGTCATGCCGGCCTAAAGACTCTTTGTTGGTTTCAACAAATTGCAAGTCTGCGTAATCCCTAACATCAGCAAAATCGCCAAGCCTTCCGCCAACTTGCGAGTTTGCCGTTACTGTCGCCAATTCAAGTTCTTTGTGGTTTTCAATAAGCCGAGCAAGCTCAGCGCCGGCGTAGCCACTGGCACCGACAATAGCCACCTTCAAGGGCATGGCTTACTCCTTGCTGTCTAAGACCGAATTGTTGCACCGAAACGTGCATTTGCGGCTTGGACAGCGGCGTCTTTTGCCTCAGTTGCTTCAACTTGAGTAAGGGTTCGATCTATAGCGCGGAAGCGCAAGGAGAATGTCAATGATTTCTCGGAACCCTTTAGGTTTCCACCGCGGAAGTCATCGACTAAGACAACTTCCTCAAGTAGCTCACCTGCTGATTCACGAATGAGATCCAAAACTTCAGCAGCAGGCACTGCTACATCAATAACGAGAGAAAGATCCTGTGTTGCTGCAGGAAGTGTATGTATCGGCAAAGCAGTAACCAAATCAGGCACGCTCTGGATTAGGGCGTCTAGATTCAACTCAAAAAAACTAACCTGTCTTGGCAAGTCGTAGTTTGCCGTGATTTCAGGATGGATTTCGCCGGCATATCCAACGAGAACTCCTGCAGAACTTATTGCCGCTGTTCTTCCTGGATGAAACCCTCTCTGCGTGACCTGCTCTACTTTGATCTCCAAGGACAAAAGACTTGCCAGAGCGCGGACTGCGCCAATGGCATCCAAGTAGCTTGAACGAGTTGAAGTTTTACCAACTTGTTGCCCAACTCGATCGCCGAGCATCAAAGCTGCAAGCGCTATTGGTTGAGTTGGAACAGAATTGCCTAGTGCCTTGAGTTGATTTGAACTTGGAATTGCTCCACCGATAGGCAACTCCACTTCTGCTGAAGATGGAGCAGGTTGAAAAATTGAACCTATTTCAAAAATGCTCAGGTTTACTAAAGTTCTTGAACTGTTCCTAGCCGCTGCCTCAAGTAAGCCAGGTAGCAAGCTCAAACGCATTTCATTTACTTCAGCCTGTAGCGGGTTGGCTAGCACGACCCTAGAAGAATCTTCTCCAATAAAATCACTGTTTTGTGCCGCGGTGACAAACGGGTAATTCAACACTTCAGTAAAGCCGTTAGCGGCTAGTGAATTCGCGACCAAGCGGCGAAGTTTCTGTTTTCTGGTAAGCCCTCGACCAGGAGGTGCTACCGGCAGTCTTGAAGGAATTTGGTCGTAACCTAAAATTCTTGCGACTTCCTCTACCAACGATTCTGGAAGGGTTAGATCTGGCCTCCATGAAGGTGGAGTTACCTCTAGGGAATCTTCGCGCTGAATAACAGCACAGCCAATAAGCGTAAGTGTTTGAGTTATCTGCTCTACGGAATACTCAACGCCTGTAATCGCTGCAGCGAAATCTTTTGCCAGCTGAATTTTCTCGACTTCTAAACTAGTGTCATAAATTGCACCTAGTTCAGAAAGTTTTCCGCCGGCTAAATCACCTAGTAACTCGGCAACTCTGGCAGCAGCATACTCAGCAATCTTTGGATCTACACCGCGCTCAAAGCGTTTTGAGGCTTCACTTGGCAGTTTGTGTCTTCTAGCTGTTCTCGATATCGATACCGGATCGAAGTTGGCTGCTTCAATAAGGACATTCTTCGTTGTCGCAGAAACTTCGGTGCTGAGCCCACCCATAACTCCGGCCAAACCAATCGGCCCTGAGGAATCGACGATTAGATAATCTTCAGCATTTAGCTTTCGCTCCTGGCCATCGAGGGTAATCAACGCCTCATTTGGCTTTGCACGTCGAGCACCAAAACCTGCACTAAGTTTGTCGAGGTCATAAGCGTGAATCGGCTGACCAAGTTCCAGCATTACGTAGTTGGTGATATCCACAATTACCGAAATTGATCTCATCCCAGCAAGCTTCAACCGGCTAATCATCCAAGCGGGAGTTGGCGAAGTTGCATCTAGCCCATTCACTGCAACCACTACAAATTTGCTTGCACCAACTTTTCCTCTAATCGGAGAGTTATCTTCAATCTTTAGATCAAAGCCTTTTGGTTTTACCGGTGTGACTTTTGTGGCTGGGTCGGTGAAACTAGCACCGGTTGCGTGAGAGAATTCTCTAGCGATTCCTCTGATTGAAAAACAATAACCGCGATCCGGCGTTACGTTCACTTCAGCAGCGGAATCATTTAGCTTCAAAAGATCCAAGGCATCGGTCCCAACTGGAACATCAATGCCCAACGTGGCTAGACGCAAAATTCCTTCATGATCGTCGCTGAGGCCCAGTTCGCGTGCGGAAGCAATCATGCCGTCCGAGGTGTGCCCATAGGTACTTCGAGCGGCAATTTTGAAATCCCCCGGCAGTACTGAACCGGGTAACGTTACGACAACTTTGTCGCCAACAAAAAAGTTTCGAGCACCACATACTATGCCGCGAACAGCAGCCCCACCATCAGCTGCTTTTTGGCCATCGACGGCGACCCTGAGCTGGCACCAGCGAATTGTTTTGCCGTTTGATTGCGCTTCTTCGACAAACTCCAAGACCTCACCAACAACAACTGGTCCTTGAATATCGAAACGGTGAGAACCCTCTTCCTCCAAACCAACTTTGACCAGTTCAGCCATTACTGAATCAGCAGTTGTGTTTGACGGTAGGCTAACGTATTCACTCAACCAGGAAAGTGGAATCCTCATTAGATGACACCACCGAACTGCTGCGAGAACCTTACGTCCGCCTCGACCATGTCACGCATATCCTTGACGTCATTTCTGAACATCAACGTGCGCTCGATACCCATTCCAAATGCAAATCCCGAATAGATTTCTGGATCCACCCCAGCTGATTTAAGAACGTTCGGGTGCACCATTCCGCAACCACCCCACTCAACCCATCTTGCGCCACCTTTAGCCCCGGGATGCCAAACATCTAACTCTGCAGAAGGTTCAGTGAATGGAAAAAATGATGGACGCAGGCGAATTTTGGCATCGGGGCCGAACATGATTCGGGCAAAGTGCTCTAACGTTCCTTTGAGATCCGCCATGGTGAGACCTTTGTCTACCGCTAAACCTTCAACCTGATGGAATACCGGGGTGTGAGTGGCATCTAACTCGTCTGTTCTAAAAACTTTACCTGGGCATAGGACATATACAGGTAGGTCTCTTTCCATGAGCGAGCGAACCTGAACCGGTGAAGTGTGAGTTCGAAGAACAAGATGCTGACTTGTCGGTTCAACAAAAAACGTATCCTGCATTGCTCTAGCCGGGTGATCTGCATCGAAGTTCAAGGCATCGAAGTTAAACCATTCGCTTTCAAGCTCAGGCCCCTCGGCGATTTCCCAACCCATCCCAACGAATACATCGGAGATTTCATCCTGCAGTAATGAAAGTGGATGTCTTGCCCCAATTGGCAGAGTTCTTCCTACCGCGGTAACATCAACTGCCTCGGCTTGAAGGCGTGCAGCTTGCTCAGCAGAGTAAAACTCTTCCTCTTTCTTACCAAACGCCTCGTTCAAAGCGACCCTGGCCTGAGTAATAAGTTTGCCAGCTTCTGCTTTATCTTCAGGAGCAAGTTTTCCAAGGCTTGAACTTAGCTTGGCAAACTCAGAATTCTCGCCAATGGTGCTTGACTTGGCTAATTTCAAACTTGCCAGATCCTCGGTAGCTTCGATTAGCTTCAAGGCGTCAGAAACTAGCGCTGTTACGGTAGCTGCCGAAATCGCATTTTTATCTGACATTTGGTTCAAGTATATCTATCTAGGTCTAAACTGCCTTGTTCTGTTCGAAGGCACTTACATAAAGGCAAACGCTCGCTGCCGTCGCCAAATTCAGCGATTCTGCCGCGCCGTAAATCGGAACAGCAACACTCTTATCCGCCAGGGAAATCTCTTCCGGTGCAAATCCCCAGGCCTCGTTACCAAATAACCACGTTGTGGGCTGGGCTAGTTCACCAGAACTAATCAATTCGGTTAGCGCTATGCCTGAAGAATCAGCCGCAAAAACCTGATGTCCGGCAGATTTTAGCAATTGGATAGTTTCGGCTAAATCTAGTTCGACTGCAAAAGGTAGGTGAAATAACGATCCGGTAGTTGATCGAACAACCTTCGGATTGTAGATATCAACACTGCCGTTAGTAAAAAGGACAGCATCCGCCCCTGCAGCATCTGCCGCCCGAAGCACGGTGCCGGCATTGCCAGGATCTCTAATTTGCGAAAGTAGGGCTATCAGTTTTGGTTTGGTGCCCAAGATTTCCTGGAGGCTAACGTGAAACTGCTGACACACAGCAACAACGCCTTGCGGAGTGTTGGTGTCAGTCAGAGCTTTGAGGACAGCATCAGAGACTAATTGCACTTCAATTCGAAGTTGAGTTAGTCGCTGAAATAGATCTTCATGGCGAGCCAAAGCCTCCTCGGTAGCAAAAACTTCGAGGATTAGTTTTGGTCGATCGAGTGCCTCTTTTAGACCTTGTGGTCCTTCAAGCAGAAAGAGCCCGGTTTCTTGCCGGGCATCTTTCTTCACTAACTTGGCAACCCCTCTAACCTTTGCGGCTTTGGGATCGTTTAGCACCTAAATTACTTAACCTTAGGTGCCGAGGTGTTTGCTGGAAGGGCGGCTTTTGCGGTGGCGACAAGAGAGGCAAATGCCTTTGGCTCGTTCACTGCAAGGTCTGCCAAAATTCGACGGTCAACTGCTACACCAGCAAGGTTTAGTCCCTGGATCAGACGGTTGTAGGTTAGGCCGTTAGCTCTGGATGCTGCGTTGATGCGCTGAATCCAAAGTCTGCGGAACTGACCCTTTTTTTCGCGACGGTCATTGTATGCGTAGACCAACGAGTGCAGCACCTGCTGCTTAGCCATGCGGTAAAGACGTGAGCGCTGACCACGATAGCCCTTCGCGCGCTCGAGTGCGGTACGACGCTTCTTCATAGCGTTTACTGCATTTTTAACTCTTGCCATTTTCTTCTCCTAAAAATCTTTCGCTTACTTACCTAGTTGCTTCTTGATGGTCTTGAAGTCAGCTGCGCTAACTACCTGATCTTGGTTCAAGCGACGGGTGCGACGCGAGGACTTGTGCTCGAGGTTGTGACGCATGTTGATTTGCTGCTTCATTAACTTGCCGCTACCGGTGAAACGAAAACGCTTCTTAGCGCCAGAGTGTGTCTTCTGCTTTGGCATAACTTCTCCTGTTTATCTAATCTGCAGACTCAACTGCAGAATTCTTCTTTTACTCGTTCTCTGAATCTGTTGACTTTGGCTCGGCATTACGCTTCGCTTCAGCCTTTGCTTCAGCTTTGTTCTTTAGTGGAGCGATGACCATAATCAAGCTCCTACCTTCTGCTGCTGGAGTGGATTCAACTGAACCATACTCGGCTACCTCATCGGCAACGCGCTGCAGCAACTTCACTCCCATCTCAGGTCGAGACTGCTCGCGACCGCGGAAAAGAACCACAACCCTCACCTTGTCGCCAGCTTTTAGGAATTTGACAATTTGAGCCTTTTTTGTGCCATAGTCGTGTTCCTCGATTTTCAATCCAAAACGAACACCTTTGATACCGATGTTGGTCTGGTTCTTTCGTGCCTCACGAATCTTCTGGGCGGCTTCGTATTTGAACTTTCCGAAGTCCATCAGTTTACAAACTGGCGGTGCCGAATTAGGTGCAACCTCTACTAGGTCTAAATCGGCTTCTTGGGCCATCCGCAAAGCATCTTCGATGCGGATAATACCGAGTTGTTCTCCGTTAGGACCGACTAGTCGAACCTCAGGAACACGGATTCGTTCATTGATACGCGGATCGCTGATCTGCTTCTCCTTATTGACGTGACTAAAGTGGCCACGTCTTTGCAAGCGGGTGCTTGCCAACGCGCAGAACTGAAAGTTCAAAGCTTTACCCGGCAACCTAAAGAATTCGGTAGACGCGGGTGGGAAATGAATCCACTTCTGACTGCTGATCTTCACCAGCAGAGCCGTAGGCTAGCCTAGCAGAGAAACAATCTGAAAGTGAAGCCCCAAAATGAACGAAAGTGAAGAGCAAAAAGCTCTCCGAGAGCTAGAAGAAGTCCCTGCAGTTGAGGTAATTACTGCCACGGCAGTTCATCTGATGAGCGCAGCAGCGGTTCAGGTGGGGCTGGCTGAATCAGGATATAAAGGGGATCTAGATGAGGCAAGAAAACTCATCAATTCGCTAGCTGCCCTGGTCACCGGCAGCGCTGCTGACTTAGGCGATCACCACGCGAGGCCGCTTAGAGACGGCCTTCGTGCCTTACAACTGGCTTTTCGAGAAGCCTCGCCTATTCCTGATGAACCTGGCAAAGGACCCGGTGAGAAATACACTGGACCGGTCAATTAGCCGCTAAAAAACTTACCGAAACTGAGTCAACCATGGCCACGAAGTCCTCATTGTCAGCCAATTTCACAAAGAACTCAGTTTCAATTTTCTGAAGCTGCGCTTTTTCAAGTCCGTTTTTCAGGTAAATCTGAATGATCAATTCTTGCCCTTGCAACCTGTAGTTGGGATCACCAGAGGTTAGTTCGAAGTTTGAAACTTCCTCGAATATCGAAAGAGCTTCCTCGACTACCTGTATTACCGCAGAGTTCTTTTCCGGTGGCTGCCAACTAAGTCCTTGTGCAATGGCTGCAATTGCTGGGCGCCTCAGCACAAATTCGGTAGCCGACATTGGATCTAAAACCAATCTTGTGTTTCCCTCACTTGCAGCAGCAAGGGCGATGCTACGGGTGTTGTTAGGCACTGGCCGCGCAGCGGGGTTCCAAAGGGACATGGCTGAAACCGAACTAAAAACAGGCAAAGCGCTTTGACCGTCTGGGGCCTGGACTGTGACAATTGACAACTCTGCGCTTTTATCAACTTTGAGACCGTGCTCCCCCTGGCCTGTTTCACCTAGGTTGGCAACTAATGGTACGAGAAGTCTGGCATTTACTAATGCGTGGATGACATCTGCAACTTCGTTGGTACCTGCGCTAAAGTTCATCAGTGATTCAAGAAGCCGCGGATCTGCCGAGCCATCATCGTGTGCATGAGGATTCTCAGCAAGCGATCTACCTTCCCAAGGAACACCGGCTGAATCGGTCAACTTATTTGGTTTATCCACTTAACTAACCACCCGCATAGCATCTTCAAGGCTAAAGCTCTGGGTGTAGAGCGCTTTGCCTAAGATGGCCCCGTCACAGAATTCAGAGCTAACCAGCACTTCGAGATCGGAAAGCGATGCTATTCCCCCAGAATTTGTCACCGGAAATCCCAGCTGGTTACTCACCTCTGCTAGCAGATCCAGATTCGGTCCACTTAGCATCCCGTCTCGCTCAACATCGGTAACCGAAACTACTCTTACTTTGGTGCCGGCTAAGAAATGTAAAACTTCTGATAAGGCTCCAAAATCTGTTTTGGTACCGCGAGCGACCACCCTGTCTTCAAATACGTCCAGAGCGAAGGAAATCTCATGGTGGCTCACACTGAGTGCATTAGCTAGCCAAGCTCGATTTGCAAGTGCTTGACTTGCAAGATTTATTCTTTTAGCACCTGCCTTTGTGGCCTCATAAAAAGTTGATTCATCAGCGATACCCCCACTTAGTTGGAAAGACACTGCTGGAAAACCACGAATGATACTTGCGATAAGTTCTTGATTATTTCCAGTGCCAAATGCGAGATCCAAATCAACAATATGAATCCATTTACAGCCGGTCGAGACAAACTGCTTGACTACCTCTTCAGCAGGGCCAAAGTTTTGCTCATCCGAGATGTTGCCCTGAATAGGCCGGCGAACTTCGCCCTTAAAAATGTCGATAGCAGGCAGCAGCAGAAAGGGTTTAGACAACTGAGAGCCAATCTAGTTCGGGCGGAGAACTTAAATTATCGCACCGCGAAAGTTGAATCCGCTTGACTAGTTCAATGGAAGCGCCAACTGCATGCCTGGAGTCAAATCGGTGTTCTCCAGGTTGTTCAGGGCAACCAGATTCGCAATGAAGTCGCGCGGATCTTGATTTGTCGAGTACCTTTCGGCAAGGGTCCAGAGTGTCTCACCCGACATCACGGTGACATAGGCAAAATTAGCTTTGGTAGAGGTGTTCGTTTCACTATTGGCTTGAGCCGGACTTAGGCCAGATGAAACGCTCAGAAACACGAGGGACAAGGCCCCGAAGACAAGCCCAGAAAGAATAACAAGCCTGGCAATTTTGACGGACAACCGAATCTGCACTTCATTGCGGTAAGGCTGAATGCTTCGCACTGCCCTTTGGGTAACGGGCTTACGAACTCGATCCATTGGAAACTCAATGATTTGAGCGGTCATTTGGACTCCTCTTTCCGAACAAATGTTCTAATACGAACAAGATTACGACTTATTAGCGAATATTGTCAAGATATTTACTAATTTTTCCGAAAATGTGTTTGATTTTAAGACAAAAATCGAATACATTTTTGGTAGTTACCTCTTGGATTTCTCTATTCAAGCGATGACCACTGACAAATGACTTCTGCCCCAGGTGGAAGCAGAGAGGCTCAAAAATGTCTAAAAGAACAGATGCTGCCCTGACCGATACCCAGGCTGCTATCCTTCAGGTGATCTTGAAGAGCAAGAGCACAAGGGGAATTGTGCCGTCGATGCGTGAAATTGCCGATCTCGTTGGGCTGAACTCGGTGGCAAGTGTTGCCTACCAGCTCTCAAATCTCGAAGAAAAAGGTTACATTCGTCGCCAAGAGAATCTTTCGAGAAATACCGAAGTCTTGATCACCCCAGAAGGCTGGGAAGACAGTTCAGTAGAAAACAGTGCTCCTATGGCGGCAACCGCCATGGTTCCGCTAGTCGGTGAGATTGCTGCTGGTATTCCGATTACGGCTGATGAAAACATTGAAGAGTATTACCCGCTACCAAAGACACTTGTTGGTTCAGGTGAACTGTTTATGTTGAAAGTCAAAGGCGAATCAATGCAGGATGCTGCCATCTGCGATGGAGACTGGGTCGTTGTTCGTAAACAAAATGTCGTTGAAAATGGAGACATTGTCGCCGCTGAAATTGACGGGGAAGCCACAGTCAAAACTTTCAAGCAACGCGATGGCAAAACTTGGTTGCTACCTAGAAATAGTGCCTTTGAACCTATTGATGGAACTCACGCCAACATTCTAGGAAAAGTAGTAACAGTACTGCGCAAGGTCTAGACCAGATACGGCTGAAGATCAGCTGCAAGATCTTCTTTCACTCGTGCTTCGAGGTAGGTCCCGCTCTCCTGATAATCCAGTTTTAGGATTTCTGAGTTCAGATGCATCCTGGAAACTAATTCACCGTGGTTGTATGGAATTAAGACTTTCACAAAAACATTCGGTCGAGGTAACCTCTCGGCAATAGCCAACTCCAACTCACTGAATCCTTCTCCCGTTCTCGTGGAAACAAAAACAGCCTCAGGTTGCATGCCTCGAAGAGCAATAAGCGTCGCTTGGTCGACTAAATCGATTTTGTTGAAAACCACCAACTCTCGAATATTGGTAGCACCGACTTCACTCATAACTTTTCTAACCGTCTCTATTTGTGAACCAGGATCCGGATGTGAAGCATCGACAACATGGAGAACCAAATCGGCATCACTTATTTCCTCAAGAGTTGACCGAAATGCTTCAACCAGCTGATGCGGTAGGTTCCTAACAAAGCCGACCGTGTCTGTAAAGGTGTATTCGCGTCCATCTGGAGTTTTAGTTTGTCTAACCGTAGGATCAAGCGTTGCGAAAAGTGCATTTTGGACTAGCACACCTGCGGAAGTGAGCCTGTTTAGCAATGAAGATTTTCCAGCATTGGTATAACCAGCGATAGCAACGGAAGGAATCTGGTTTCGTCTACGATTAGCTCGCTTGGTTTCGCGAGCTGGCTTCATACCTGCAATTTGCTTCTTTAGCTTTGCCATGCGGGTGTTGATTCGGCGGCGATCCAACTCGATCTTGGTTTCACCTGGGCCTCTGGAACCTATACCTTCTCCGCCAGCCGCTCGACCACCAGCCTGCCGCGACATCGATTCACCCCAACCGCGAAGCCTGGGAAGCAAGTATTCAAGCTGTGCGAGTTCAACCTGTGCCTTACCTTCTCTTGACTTGGCATGCTGAGCGAAGATCTCCAAAATGACCGCGGTCCGGTCTATTACCTTCACTTTGACCGCATCTTCTAGCGCGCGACGCTGAGAGGGTGCTAACTCTGTGTCGGCGACCACGGTGTCGGCCCCAAGGCTTCGAACTAGTTCCCTGAGCTCTTGGGCCTTACCTTTTCCAAGAAATGTTGCGGGATCTGGATGTTGTCTTCTTTGTAATAGGCCATCCAACACTTGAGCGCCAGCAGTCTCAGCCAAGGCGGCCAATTCACGCAATGAATTTTCAGCATCAGCCAGCGAGTTTTCTCCCCAGATACCAATCAAGACAACTTTTTCTAGCTGTAATTCACGGTATTCAACCTCAGAAATGTCCTGCATTTGGGTGGACAACCCAGGCACGCGTTGAAGGGCGGCCCTGTCGGCAAGGTCTTGTTGTCCTGCCTCAGCCTGTTCGACCAGGCTCTCCGAAGCCCCTAGTGCTAAAGCCTTAGCATCTCTGCGAAGGATTCGATCTAAGGTTTCCTCAGACTGATCAGGCGCTTGGTTTTCTTTCATTTCCCTGTTAACACTACCTTTTTCTAGGAGTAGTGTTTAGTCCGTGCCTAACAATCACTACTTCTCAGAGTCTGCCGACGAGCAGCTCAGGCTGAAGAAAATCAAAGTGAAGCTCTATGGGAACAAGTACGAGCTGTCGAGTTCAACTGGAATTTTTAGCCCAAATGAACTGGACACAGGCACTGAAGTATTGCTAAAACAGCTTGATGAAATTAAACCACAGGGAACAATTTTGGATGTTGGCTGTGGCTGGGGACCAATAGCCCTGTCGCTTGCTTTAGCCTCACCCAAGGCAAAGATCGTGGCTATTGACGTGAATCAAAAAAGCTTGGCACTTACTAAAATCAACGCCGAAGCTTTGGGGCTAAACAATATCGAGGTTTGCACACCTGAGGTTGTAAAAGACTCTTTGATGTTTGATGAAATTTGGTCCAATCCACCAATTCGGGTCGGCAAAAAAGTTCTCCATGAAATTTTAGCCACGTGGCTACCGCGACTTAAACCTGGTGGAAGCGCAAGATTAGTTGTTCAGAAGAATCTCGGATCAGATTCATTGCAGAAATGGCTGGAGAACGAATTCAGTGTTGGTTTCCAAATAAGCAGAATCGCATCAATTAAAGGATTCCGTGTGCTCAAGGTAACGCGCGATTAAATTTCGAATTCGCCTTCGAAAACCAATTCTGCTGGCCCACTAAGTCCGACGTGTTCGCCCTCTTCAGTTGCAAACATTCGAACGCCAAGAATCCCACCTGGAACTTCAACAGTCCAGTGATTAGGAGCTGTGGAACCTGCCCATAACCTGGTGGCTAAAGCTGCAGCAACAATGCCTGTTCCACATGAAAGTGTCTCGCCGACTCCGCGCTCGAACACCCGCATCCGGATTCTTCCAACGCCATTATTAACCAAAGGGTCATGGGGGGCGACAAATTCAACATTTGCGCCGTCTTCAGGGCTTGGTTCTAGTAGCGGTGCGCGAGCCAGATCTAATTGCTCAAGCTCATCGAAGGAGGCAAGGGCTACGACGACATGCGGGTTTCCAACGCTGATACCTTGACCAGGTCTAGCGATGTCCAGCCCATTAGCCCTAACCAAGAATTCATCCTGAACCGGTTGCCATCTACCCATGTCTACAACGAATCCGACTCGGTTACGTTGAATGTCTCTTACCCCAGCCCTAGTTCCAATATGGAGCGTCTGGTTTTCTTCTAATTGAACTAAACCCTTTTCGGTCAGAAACCTAGCAAAGACTCTAACCCCGTTACCACACATCTCCGCGACGCTGCCATCTGCGTTTCGATAATCCATAAACCAGCTGGCTGACTCGTCTTCTTTGAGTGACATTTCGCCTTCTGGTATGAATTTCGAAGGTACTACACGGATCACTCCATCGGCCCCGATGCCAAAATGACGATCACAGATTTTGCGAACTTGCTCAGCTGTGAGCTCCAGACTGCCGTCCTCGTCAAGTAACATGACGAAATCATTGCCGGTACCGTGGCCCTTAGTGAACTTTACTTTCGTCATCGTTTAAGACTACTTCCCTATTTGGCAAGTTCTGTGTGAACCAAAGTTTCAACAGCTGAAAATAAATTTGGATCTTGGTAATCAAACCATGTAATTCTTGGATCTCTTCTAAACCAAGACATTTGCCGACGAGCATACCTGCTGGTCAACTGGGTAGTTTCAGCAATAGCCTGATCTTGAGGAAGAGCCCCATCTATTTGTTTCAAGGCTTGTGCGTAACCTATTGCCTGTCTGGCTGTCTTTGAGTCACGCAATCCGCCATCTATGAGATTCCTGACTTCCCCAACCAAACCCTTTTCCCACATCTTATTGACTCGCACCGCAAGACGCTCGAGAAGATGCTGCCGATCAGAATTAAGTCCTATTTGCAGATTAGGTAGATATGATTCGAACTGCTCTGGTAGCGCTGCCGCAAACGGCTCTCCGGTTAGCAGCACAATTTCTAATGCCCGGACGACTCTTCTTCCATTAGTTGGCTCAATCCGACTCGCGGCAACCGGATCCAGCTGTTCTAGTTTGCTGTGCATGGCGGCTGGCCCAAACTCGATCAGATCCTGTTCTAATTCCGCTCTGAGATTTTCGTCCCGGCCGGGGAATTGGAAAGTGTTTATCACAGAGGCCAGGTATAGCATCGATCCACCAACAAAAATCGGCAAGATTTGCTTTTCCTTGAGTTCAGTGATCTTCTGCCGAGCCTTGACTTGGAAATTAGCAGCGGTACTTTCTTCGGTAACCTCTAGCCAATCAATCAGGTGGTGAGTTATACCTCTTCGCTCAGCCACAGAAAGCTTGGCGGTTCCAATATCCATTCCTCTATAAAACTGCATAGCGTCTGCATTGATCACCTCAGCCTTAATCCCATTTGCTGCTAGAGATTCGATGATATTCAGTGCCAGTGAACTCTTTCCAGTACCGGTAGGTCCAACAACACTGATAAATTCTGGGTTCAGTACCATTTGTTAACTAGAGCTCTTCACAGAAACAGATAAATTAATCGCACCTTTATTCTGTGTTGGGCTAGTTGGCACATCGCAGGACGCTGCCTGAGCGGCTTCAAAAGCATCCCCAGCTCGAGTTCTAACCACCTCTGGCTGGTCTCCAGGGTCAGCAATCAAAAAGTATGGCTTTGCTTGTGTGACCGTAACCGAAACTAAATCCCCTGGCCTTGGTGGTATTGCAGCGCTCTCCCAATCGATGTGCACCAACCGGTTATCTCTCGCACGACCAGTTAGACGATTGGTCTGCTCATCTTTTCTGCCTTCACTATTTCCGATTAGCACCTCAATAGTTTTGCCAATCTGCTTCTGGTTTTCCTCCCATGCAATTTGGTTTACCACCTCAAGCAGTCGTTCGTATCGTTCCTGAACGATTTCTTTGGGAAGTTGGTCTGGAAGTTCTGCTGCGGGAGTTCCAGGTCGTTTTGAATACTGGAAGGTGTAGGCGATGGCAAATCTGGATTCTCTAACAACCCTAAGAGTTTCTTGGAAATCATCCTCGGTCTCAGATGGGAAGCCAACAATAATGTCGGTTGATATTGCAGCATCCGGCATTTGTTCTCTCACCCGCTCAAGGATTCCAAGATACTTATCGCTTCGGTAACTACGGCGCATCTGCTTCAAAATGCGATCGCTACCTGATTGAAGAGGCATGTGTAATTGCGGCATTACATTATGGGTCTCGGCCATGGCTACGATGACATCATCAGTGAAAGCAGCAGGATGTGGGCTAGTAAATCGAACCCGCTCTAAGCCTTTAATCGCACCGCAAGCTCTAAGAAGCTTGGCAAAAGCCCCGCGATCGCCAAACTCAACTCCATATGTGTTCACATTCTGACCTAGCAGAGTTATTTCAATTACACCTTGATCAACTAAGGCTTCAATCTCAGAGAGAATTTCACCTGGACGACGGTCGCGCTCTTTACCTCTGAGGCTTGGGACTATACAAAACGTGCAGGTGTTATTACAACCGACACTGATCGAGACAAGGGCCGAGTAGGTGGAGTCCCGTTTAGTTGGTAAATCACTCGGGAATGTCTCTAAAGCTTCCAAAATCTCAATTTGAGCTTCGCTGTTATGCCTTGCACGCTCGAGAAGCGCTGGCAACGAACCAATGTTGTGAGTACCAAAAACTACATCTACCCATGGTGCCTTGGCGAGAATCTTGTCTTTATCTTTTTGGGCTAGGCAACCACCTACCGCTATTTGAAAATCACTATTACCAGCTTTACGCTCGACCAGCTGACCTAGGTTGCCATAAAGCTTGTTATCTGCATTCTCACGGACCGCACAGGTGTTGAAAACCAAAATGTCGGCTTCTTCGCCCGGTTCAGCTTGAACATAACCGGCATCTTGAAGCAAGCCCGACAGCCGTTCACTATCGTGAACGTTCATCTGGCAGCCGAAGGTCTTTACCTCGTAGCTTCTTATTTTGGTTTCCATCTTCCCAATTTTAGCCGAGTGGCCTAACTATCGGGAAAGTTGTTCACTCGCGTATCGAACAGCGGACCAAACGACAGAGCTTGGGTAACCTTTTCTGGCTAAAAAGCCTGCTACCTTGCGCTCCAGGCTTGATTTATCAGTAGCTGAGGTTTTTGCCATCTTGGCTAAAGCTATTTCCTTAGCCAACTCGAGTTCATCATCTGACTCGATCTCGGTTAGAGCATCTTTAATAGCATCCTGCGGGAACCCCTTCTCCCGAAGTTCCATTCCTATCAGAGTCTTAGCCTTTCCCTTGCGCTCAAAAAGCACTCGAGCGTGCTCTTTGGCAAGGGCAAAATCATCTACTAATCCGACCTCGGTGAATCTGGTTAAAAGTGAATCGATTAGCTCTGCTGGATACTCTTTTTCGACGAGTTGCTTACGAAGTTGACCGGAAGATTTTCCACCACGTTCAATCATCTTTAGCAGTGCCGAGCGAATCTCTTCCTCGAGCGCATCGACCGATTGCAGAACGTATTTAGGCTTAGTTGCTGCCTCCTCGGCGGAAGCTAGCAATTTTTGTAAGTCCACCTTAGTCGTTTACAGCCTTTAGATCGGTAGTCTCTTCCTCAGGAAGATCCGCTACCGCTCTTGGCACACCGATACCAAGTTTCGCCTTGATTTTCTTCTCGATCTCATCGGCTACCGCTGGGTTGTCTAAAAGATAATTTCTCGAGTTCTCTTTACCCTGTCCAAGTTGTTCCCCTTCGTAGGTGTACCAGGCTCCAGATTTCTTTACGATTTCTTGTTCAACACCGAAATCAAGCAGGCTTCCCTCCCTAGAGATACCAACGCCATAAATAATGTCGAATTCAGCCTGCTTGAAAGGGGAAGCCATTTTATTCTTGACCACTTTGACGCGGGTACGGTTTCCAACAGCATCCTGGCCATCTTTCAGGGTTTCAATTCTTCTAACATCAAGGCGAACAGATGCGTAAAACTTCAAAGCCTTACCACCAGCTGTGGTTTCTGGTGAGCCAAAGAAGACACCGATCTTTTCACGCAACTGGTTGATGAAGATTGCTGTGGTTTTGGTGTTGTTCAGAACACCAGTCAGCTTTCTCAGGGCCTGTGACATGAGTCGGGCTTGCAAACCAATGTGCGAATCTCCCATCTCACCTTCGATTTCAGCACGGGGAACAAGAGCGGCAACTGAGTCAATTACGATGATGTCGATTGATCCGGAGCGAATCAAAGTGTCGGCAATTTCAAGAGCCTGCTCTCCAGTGTCCGGTTGGCTAACCAAGAGCGCATCGATATCGACGCCTAGCGCCTTTGCATACTCAGGGTCAAGCGCGTGTTCTGCATCGATGAATACCGCAGTCCCGCCAGCCTTCTGACAATTGGCGATTGCGTGGAGGGCAACGGTGGTCTTTCCAGAAGACTCAGGTCCGTAGATCTCCACGATTCGGCCCTTTGGCAAGCCACCAATTCCGAGAGCCACATCCAGGGCAATTGAACCTGTTGGAATAATCTCTACCGGAGCTCTTTCGTCCGAACCGAGGCGCATTACCGAGCCTTTACCGAATTGTTTGTCTATTTGCGCAAGCGCAGTGTCTAGCGCCTTATCGCGATCTGAAGCTGATGGCATTTCTTTTCCTTTTCTGCCGCCTGAGCGACTGCTTTTATGCTGTCATGACACTACGCTGAACCCCGTCTTTTAGGCGGTGTCCCGTCAAATTGTTGATAACTAAATCAACTTTTCAACTGTTTATAAGTTACCATAAATCCGAACAAATTTACGAACAAATATCTATTCGGCGTGTTTATCTTTCGGCTTTTTGTTCAAGCCCAGCCAGCGCTCTTCTGGCACATTCTGGGCTCGACAAATAGCCAGCCAGATCTCTCTTGGGTCGATACCATCCGCTAGAGCCTGGGAGCCGGTCCGGTCATCAAGCTCGGTGAGGGCCAAATCTCGGAGCAAAACGGCGGCATACTCGCTTCCAAACTCATCAATCATGAGCATTTCAAAGTCGCTGTGGCGCACACTATGACGATAACCCCAAATTCCAAAGATTCCGGTCTGGCCATGCCCGTGGCTAAAAAGAACCCCCAGCCGGAGCTGGGGGTTCAAATTTTCATCCTCTAGCGCGTATTGGCCATGGATTTGGAGTCGTAATTAGTGACCAATTCGGCTGGGACAGTGTCTGGGATAACCACTGTTTCAACAGCTTCAAATCGCTCTGCGACTAGGTGCATGATCTGTGAGATGGGGACATCAAGAGCAGAAGCAACCGAAGATAAAATCTCGGAAGATGCCTCTTTCTGTCCTCGCTCAATTTCGCTCAAATAACCTAAAGCGACCTTTGCACGACTAGCCACCTGTCGAAGGGTAAAACCCTTCTGTTGGCGGAGGTCTCGAAGTACGTCACCTATTTCTTGACGAACTAAAGCCATGTGGAGCCTCCTTTCAATTTATAGCAACCTGCTCTGGTTGCTAGCGGAACTAGTTTTCCGTAAAGATAACTTACCTGTTCCTAGTGACTTTTATAGCCTAGATTGCTGAAAGTTACCTTGGAATTTACTAGTGCCTACACTTACCCTTAACTGGCTTTTGGGGCTAAGTATTCCCCAATTTTAGCAAAAACTTGCTCAACAGACTTCACTCTAATCGCCTGCCTGTCGCCTGAAATGGACTCTTCCCAGACCCGATCGCCCATAGCCCCGGATATAGCTATGTAAACCAAACCAACTGGTTTTCCATCCTGAGCATCTGGTCCCGCTACACCGGTAGTGCTAACGCCTATGACCTGGTCGGTTGCCAACATCAGTTGCAGGGCCAACCTGGAGCGCACACCCGCTGCCATTTTTAGCGCAACCTCAGGGTCAACTGCGCCTACCCGCTCCAATAGTTCAGTGCTCACCCCTAAAGCTGAAGCTTTTAAACCTGATTGATAGGCAACTATTGAACCAAGAACAACTTTCGATGCGCCAGGAACGGAAACCAGCTCGCTGCAAAGCAACCCTCCAGTTAGTGACTCGGCAATCGCAAGTTTCAGACCCTTTTTTTCCAGAGCGGCAATAACCTCTTCTGGTTTCACCTTGACTCCTGAATGTATTTGAATGCTGACCACCAGGTTAGAAATACAGCCCCATAGATTAACCCATAACCCATGTCAAAAACATCATTTCTCCACCAAGCATTCAGCGGCGAGATCAACCAACCAATGGCAATACATTGCATGATTGTCTTTGACTTACCACTCGAGGATGCGGGAATCACTCGATCTCTGATGACAATCAATCGATAAATGGTGATAGCAACTTCTCTCACCAAAATGGCGATTGTCGCCCACCAAGGCATAACCTCGAGCAATGATAAAACTACGAAAGAACCACCTAGCAGAATTTTATCGGCAACAGGGTCTAGAAGTTTTCCTAGTTTGGTAACGGTTCCCTGTTTCCTAGCCACTGCCCCATCAATCCCATCGGTAGCTGCTAAAAGCACGAAACCGGCAAGAAGTGCCCAGCCGATGTTCTGACCAGGCTCGTAAAAACGGGAAAGAGCAAATAGATAAATTGGTGCAATAGCAATACGGGTGATGGTGATTAGGTTGGCTAAGTTCACAGACTAAGCCTAGCCCCTGCCGGTAAGCGACCAAGCGTCAGGATCGTCGTCTTCATCACTCTGGGAAGCCCTTGGAACGAAATCCTCAAATTCACCAGCAGCCATAGATGTGGCTATTGGAGCGGTCGCGGTTGGTTCGCTCTTTGCTGATTTTTCACCCCGTAGCTGAGCTAAGACATCTGCTAGGTCTTCCGGCCTGACTAGCACCTCGCGAGCTTTTGAGCCCTCGCTTGGGCCAACGATGTTTCTCGACTCTAGCAAATCCATTAAGCGGCCTGCCTTGGCAAAACCAACGCGCAGCTTTCGCTGCAGCATTGAGGTCGAACCGAACTGTGAAGAAATAATTAATTCGGCTGCCTGCAATAGTACTTCTAGGTCATCGCCGATGTCGGCGTCTAGGACTCTAGTGGAAGCAACCTCATTGACGTCGGATCGATACTCAGGCTGCATTTGAACCTTTACGTGAGCAACTACCGAATGAAGTTCGGACTCAGCTATCCAAGCACCTTGAACTCGCATCGGCTTGTTGGTACCCATCGGTGAGAACAATGCGTCACCCTGACCAATCAGTTTTTCAGCTCCAGGTTGATCTAAGATAACTCGAGAATCGGTAAGTGAGGAAACTGAGAAGGCTAATCTCGATGGTACGTTCGCCTTAATCAATCCGGTAACAACATCAACCGAAGGACGCTGAGTGGCCAAGACTAGGTGGATACCTGCAGCTCTAGCCAACTGGGTGATTCTTACAATTGAGTCTTCAACTTCTCGCGGTGCGACAATCATCAGATCGGCTAACTCATCGACGACCACCATCAAATACGGATAGGGCTGCAGCTTTCTGGTTGAGCCTTCGGGAAGTTTGAGTTCACCGGCGACAAGTGCTCGGTTGAAATCATCAACGTGCTTGAAGCCGAAGGATGCTAAATCGTCATACCTTGCATCCATTTCCTTTACCACCCATTGCAAAGCTTCAGAAGCCTTTTTCGGATTGGTAATGATAGGAGTAATTAGATGTGGAACACCTTCGTAGGCAGCTAACTCAACACGCTTTGGATCAATTAGCACCATACGAACTTCTGCGGGCTTGGAACGCATCAAAACCGATGCGATCATTGAGTTCACAAAAGATGACTTTCCGGCACCAGTGGCACCTGAAACTAAAAGGTGTGGCATCTTGGCCAAATTGGCGACCACGAAACCGCCCTCGACATCCTTACCAATACCGATCGTGAGAGGATGCTTACTCTGCTGAGCAACAGTGGATCGCAAGACGTCACCGAGGGAAACAATTTCACGATCAACGTTTGGGATTTCTATACCAATCGCCGACTTACCCGGAATAGGAGCAAGTATCCGCACTTCGTTACTGGCAACAGCATAAGAGATATTTCCAGCCAGCCGAGTAACTGCCTCAACTTTTACGCCAGGCTGAACTTCAACTTCGTAGCGGGTAACTGTCGGCCCTCTAGAAAAACCGTTCACGGTTGCTTCAACACCAAACTCTTTGAATACTGAATTCAAGGCTTCGACAACAGAGTCGTTCGCAGCTGTTTTCCCCTTAGGCGGAGTCCCCGACGATAACAGTGCAGCCGGTGGCAGCACATAAGGTCGTTTTGGCCTTGACTCCGGTACTACTGGAGCAAGTGTCTCTAAATCGCCAACTTCTTCCTCTATTACTTCGATAGGCTCAGTGGCCTGTGCGATTGGTTCAACAACTACAGGCTCAATCTCGGCAATCGGTTCAGTGTTCGGCTGTGGTGTTCCAAAAATGTCGTCCAGGTTAGTTGAGTCTGAAGACACTGACACAGGTTGGTCAAAGGCCTTCTTATCGGATGATTTGACTCTTCGCCACCAAGGTGCTCTAGTGCCATCGAAAGCGTCGGGTATTTCGTCTGCTTCAGTTTCTTCCACTTGCTTTTCAGTACCTGGAAAGAGTTTGTGATAGAGCTCACGAAATCTAGAAATAACTTTATGCGGAGCGGTTTTTGTCACAACCAAAATCGAACCGATTGCAAGTATCGTAAGTACGGCACCGGCACCCCAAATAGTAATGCTATTTACAAACAGCACCGTTACTAGCCAACCGAATAACCCGCCTGCTTGCGCTAAAACTTCAATTCCATCCGAAGGTTGTGGATGTGAGCTGGCCAGATGGAAAAAGCCTGAGATGCTAAAGAGAAAAAGCAACCAGCCAAAACCAACTCTGGAGTTGTCTTTGACAGTCGATGGATGGCGCATCAAATACATCGAGAAAAGGATCATCGCCACTGGTAGAGCAAGCGAGAGTTGGCCAAAGAAAAGCCCTGCGGAATAGCTGTTTATCAGCCTGGCGATGTCATTTCCATTGAGGAACCAAACGACTACTGCGCCGATTACTCCTAAAAGAAACAATGCAAACGGCGGTCCATCCCTGCGGTCCTCTTTGGCGAGCTTTTCCGAGGCCAAAGATCTTGCCAACCAGCCGACCGTAGCGGCGGAACTTAGGTAGACCCAAACTATGCTCCGCACAAGCCAGTTACGGCCACCTTCGGTTGGCGCAACAGGGGCCCTACCGGCTTTAGAAGCGGGGGCTTTTTTAGAAACGTTCTTGCGTGATGCCATCCATCCAAAAATAACAGCGTCCCCCGTCAATACAGGTCAGGCACGGCGGAAAAGGGTTTCGCTAGCCGCTTATAACAACGGGAATAATTACCGGCCGGCGGCGATGGTTCTTATTTACCCAGGTGCCAATAGTCCGTCGAATTACCTGCTGCATGGCATAGGTATCCCGAATTCCCTCTTTAGCGGCCTCCGCCAAGGCTATTTCAATAAGTGGTTTCACGTCATCAAAAACGTGATCGTCCTCGGCGTAGGCTTTTGCCCTAATCTCTGGCCCGACCACAACCCGTCCAGTGTCGGGGTCGATTACAGCAAATATGGAGATAAACCCTTCTTGGGATAGCAATCTTCGATCTTGAAGGTCTTCCTCGGTGATCTTGCCAACTGTCTTGCCATCGACATAAAGCATGCCGCAGTCAACTTGACCGACAACTTCGGCTTTACCCTCTGACAAATCAACTACCCAGCCATCTTCAATAATTGAGATGCGTTCAGCTGGGATACCGGTTTGTTCAGCTAGCCGGCCATTGGCAATTAGATGACGATACTCACCGTGCACTGGAAGCACATTCCTAGGTTTTAGCAAGTTATAGCAATAGAGCAGTTCTCCGGCAGCTGCGTGACCTGAAACATGCACTTTGGCATTTCCTTTGTGCACTACATTTGCCCTTAACCTGGTCAGCTGATCTATCACCCGATAAACTGCATTCTCATTACCCGGAATAAGCGAGGAAGCCAGAATCACAGTGTCGCCTTCACCGACAGAGATGTCGTGAGCTTCATTTGCCATCTTCGAAAGAACTGCCATTGGTTCACCCTGTGACCCAGTGCACATGTAAACAATCTCTGCAGGTGGAATGCTGGCGGCATCCTTTAACTCAATAAAGATGCCTTCCGGTGCTTTCAAATAGCCAAGATCCTCGGCGATCTGCATATTGCGAATCATTGAACGCCCAACCAGAGCTACTTTACGGCCATGCGCCGCAGCGGCATTGAGCACCTGCTGAACTCTATGCACATGCGAAGAGAAACTAGCGACCACCACCTTATTCGGTGTTCTAGCAATAACCTCATCGATAACCGGCCCGATGTCTTTTTCCAGCGGGGTGAAACCTGGCACATCGGCGTTGGTTGAATCCACCAGAAACAGGTCAAGCCCCTCTTCACCGAGTTTGGCGAAGGCCCTCAAATCGGTTAACCGGTTATCAAGAGGAAGCTGATCCATTTTGAAATCACCAGTATGCAAAACCGTTCCAGCTTTAGTTTTGATCACTACTGCTAAAGCGTCAGGAATCGAGTGATTTACAGCTATAAACTCCAGTGCAAATTCGTCAAGGTTTTTACTATCTCCCTCACGAACCACATATTGCTGACCGAGCAAACGGTGTTCTTTGAGTTTGGGATCTAAGAAAGCCAGAGTCAACTCTGAACCAAAAATAGGAATGTTCTCTCTCATTTGCAGAAGATATGGAACACCACCGATGTGGTCTTCATGGCCGTGGGTAAGAACTAGACCAACTACGTCATCCAATCGATTATTCAGATAATTCAGATCAGGCAAGATTAAATCAACACCTGGTTGATGGTCTTCAGGGAAAAGCACACCGCAGTCAACGATTAGGATTTTGCCGTTGATTTCGAACACGGTCATGTTACGACCGATTTCTCCTAAACCGCCGAGCGGAATTACTCGAAGCGTTCCAGCTCTTAGTTTTGGTGGTGCTGGAAGAGTTTCAAACATAAAACACCTATCTGGTGGTGCCAGCCACCTTCGGTAATGCTCCTCCCGCGGCAGCATTACGATCAGGTCGGAAGTTACTGAAGTTTAACCCAGGCACAACTCCAACTTTGTCTATGTCAGCTTCGATTCGAGCGGCCTCGGCTTCTTCTGGTCCGACTAGAGGCAAGCGAACACGCGGAGAATCGATTAGACCTAGCCCGTGCAAAATGTATTTCGCTGCAACTGTTCCTGGTACGTGGGTCATCGCGGCCCGAACCAAAGGTTCTAGTTGATTGTGAACAATAAGTGCCTGATCGTAATCATTCTTATTAGTTGCATCGACTAATTCACGATATGCAAGCGGCGCAATGTTTGCAGTCACCCCAATCAGCCCAGTAGCGCCAATAGATAGATGCGGCAAGATGTTGCTGTCATCACCTGAGAAATAGAGCAGGTCGGTTTCGTTTAAAACCCTAGAAGCTTGCGCAAAGTCGCCCTTAGCATCTTTGACGGCAACAATATTTGGGTGCTTTGCAGCTCGCAGAATTGTTTCAAAAGCAATTGGGATGCCCGTACGACCCGGGATGTCGTAGAGGATAACTGGCAGGTCAGTCGCATCGGCAATTAGCCTAAAGTGAGTAAGCACACCCGCCTGAGTTGGTTTGTTGTAATAAGGGGTGACAATCATCACTCCGTCGGCTCCGGCTTTTTCGCTTTCTTGATAAAGCTGAATGGCATGGGCGGTTTCATTAGAGCCACCACCGGTAATAATCTTGGCTCGCCCTGAAGAAACAGACTTTCCAACTTTGACCAACTGAAGCTTCTCGGCATCGGTTAGTGTGCTGGTTTCTCCTGTGGTTCCGGTTACCACTACCCCATCGGCTCCGTTGGAGATTATGTAATCAAGGTGCTTTTCGGTTGCCGGCCAGTCCACTTCACCATCTGGCGTCATCGGAGTAACCAAGGCAACTAGTACCTGGCCGAAGAGATCCTTTTGTATTTGCGACATAGGTAAAGATTAGTGCTCTGCTCGAATTTGCCAAAAACCAGGCTACGGAGCAACACGGCCGTTCTCATTGAATGCTTGATAGGTATAAGGCATGAGCTCGGCCCAGAAGTCTTCCATCTTTTCAGCACACATCTCAATCTCGCGCTGTGGGAAGGAAGGAAAATGAGTTCCCTCACGCTTGGTACGTAAACTCAAGAAGTTCATCAAGGCACGTGAATTCATAGTCACATACATCGAAGAGTAGATATTCAGCGGCAGGACAATACGGGCAACTTCTCTTGCAATACCCGCTTCAAGCATTCGCTTATAAGACTCGTAAGCCTGCGTTGATACAGTTCTTGACTCCTGTTGAACCAGAGCTATCTGCTCTGCGGTACCGGGTAGGAATTCGTAGTGCCCAGTTTTACCGACCTGAATTAGGTTTCGATCGGCACCTGGAATATAAAAGACGGGGTTCAGTTCGCGGTAACGACCCGATTCCTCGTTATATGAAGCGATACGATGGCGCATAAATTCACGGAATACAAAAATCGGTGCCTGAACGTAGAAAGTCATCGAGTTGTGTTCAAATGGTGAACCGTGGCGGTCACGCATAAGGTAGTTGATTAATCCCCGGCTACGCTTCTCATCCTCGCTGGCATCTACTTTTGCAGCTGCGTTCTCTAGGGTTTGCTCGCCTTGGGTTGATACTCTGGCAGCAAACAGCACGTCGCTATCTGAGGCTGAAGCTCTAACCAATTCGACTGTTACATCACTTCTAAAAATTATCTCTGACACGCTCTAAAGCCTACCTTTGGTTCAGGGCGATGGCTTTACGCATCGCCTTTCTGGCGAGTTTCCGATTACCGCAGGCATCATAAATCAACCCGAGGGCAAACCAGCTTCGCCAATTTTCTGGATCCGATTCCGCCATTTGCTGGTATTCAGGAAATTCTTGCAGGGCCTCTGCTTTGTTTGCTCGACCTGAAGGCAGAAAACCAAACTTGAATCTTGGCCAAGCATCCTCGGATTCAAGCTGTCGGCCAAGTTTTTCAATGGCTAGCCCAAAGCGTAATTCCCTAAAGATTCCCCAGAACCCGAACAGCGGAAGAATCAGAATGAACAAGCCCATTGTCTTTGGGATCAGGTTGTCTTGAATCAGAAAGTAGTAGCCTTGCTGGCCCATCAAAGCCAAATAGAGCACCACTAGTGCAGACATGACAACAGCACCGAGTTTTGCTCCGGTCATCTAGATACCTAAAACCTGATCTAGACCAACAACTAAACCTTTGGTATTAATGGCAAAACGGATGCTTGCTAGCATTCCTGCTGAATATGCCTGAACCGAATTTGTCTGGTGGCTAATGACTAATGTTTCCTGATTGCCGCCGAGGACAACTTCTTGTTTAGCGGAAACCCCATCCACTCTCAGACTGTGAATTGGCACCCCGGCAATGATTTCACCCCGCGCTTTTTGACCGGCACCTTGAACTTCAGCTGGATTTGGCCTATTTGCTTCTATCATCTCGGCTGTTCTGATTGCAGTTCCAGAAGGAGAGTCGATTTTGCCAGCATGGTGAGTTTCGATAATTTCAATGGTTGAAAAGTACTTGGCAGCTTCTGCGGCAAAACGGCTACCTAGAACTGAGCCAACTGAAAAATTGGGGACAATCACCACGGCGCTGTCAGTTGGATTCAGGCTCACTAAATCAGATTTGGCCCAACCGCTAGTAGCAACCACGATGTTGATTGAATTTGCCAGGGCAAATTCGACAACCTGTTTGCTGGCCTCCAGTTTCGTTGCCTCAAAGATAACGTCTGCACCTAATGCTTGCTCCAATGAAATCTTGGAATCTATTGCTGAATAAAGCTCTAAATCGGATGCATTTTCAATTAGTTCAACTGCTAATTTGCCCATTCGGCCGGTAGCACCAACAACGGAAACCTTAATTGTCATGAGTAAAACCTACTACCCTTGATAAAACTCGTCGAAGAGATCTTTAGAAATATCGCCAACCGCAACAAAAGACCTTTTGGCTTGGAACATCTGCTGGGCAATTTGCTGCACATCCTGGAGTTCAACTGCATTGAATTTGGTAAGCGATTGATCTAGGTCGATAAACAATCCGTCGGTAAGTTCGGCTGAACTTAGCCTCGACATCCGAGCTTGGGTGCTTTCAAACTTGAGTGCTAAACCACCAGAGATATTCCCTTTAGCTAGATCCAGCTCCGCTAGAGTGATCCCCTCGTTAGCCACTTTTTCTAGTTCATCGAGCATGAGTTTGGTCACTTCCTTAGCCTTGGATGGAGAGCACCCGGCGTAAAGACCAAACACAGCTCCGTCGCTGTAGCCCTGATTGAAAGAGTAAACGGAATAGGCCAAGCCGCGCTTTTCACGAATCTCCTGGAACAGCCTTGATGACATACCGCCACCTAGAACGGTATTCAAAATTGCCATAGCGTATCTGCGCTCATCCGATGCCACCACACCAGGATTACCAAAAAGGATATTTGCCTGGGCAATTGGCCTAGTAATCACCTGAACTGTCGCCGGAGCATCGGTCGGGTTTAGTTGTTTTTCTCGCCAAGGCCTAGGTGTTGCCGGCTTCGACAGTTCCCAACCAGCCCGTTCCAAATTTTGTTCAACTAAAGTAACCAACTGGCCGTGGTCAATTCCACCGGCGGCGGCAATCACCAAATCCTGTGGTCGATAATTTGCTTGATAATGATCCCAAACTGCATCTCTAGAAACGGCTGTAATGGTCTGTTTTGTCCCACCGATTGGCCTGCCTAAAGCATGGCCATTTAGCACCGCTGCGAAAAACTCTTCGTGCGCCACATCCTGCGGGTCATCATCGTTCATAGCTAGTTCTTCGAGAATGACGGTTCGCTCGTTCTCAAACTCCGTTGGATCAATTACCGAAGAGGTAAGCATGTCGGCAACTACTTCAACTGCTACTGGCACAGCTTTATCTTGAACCCTTGCGTAATAGCTCGTGTGTTCTTTTCCAGTCATGGCATTTGAAGCGCCGCCGACCGAATCGAAGGCAACTGCTATATCCAACGCCGTTCTAGTTTTAGTGCCCTTGAATAAAAGATGCTCCAAGAAATGTGTTGAGCCGTAGTGACCGCTGTTTTCATCTCTTGACCCGACTGCCACCGAGAAAGAAACTGAGGCCGACTGAGCCGCCGGCATTACTTCAGTTAAAACGCGAACACCGCACGGTAAGACAGTGCGGCGAACCGTACTGCCTCCCGATGCGGTGAACTCTAATTCGGGTTGTTCAAGTTGAAACTGAACCGCCGTCATTTACTACTCTTCGTCAGAATCTTCAGATTCCTGGACAACTTCGCCTTCAACAACCGGTGCTAACGAAAGCTTGCCTCGATCATCAATCTTGACTAACTCGACCATGATTTTTTGGCCGACAGTAAGAACATCTTCGACATTCTCTACACGCTTGCCGGTGAGCTTACGAAGCTCAGAAATGTGAAGCAGTCCGTCTTTACCAGGTAGCAACGAAACAAACGCACCAAAGGTTGCCAGCTTGACCACAGTACCTAGGAATCGTTCACCGATTTCAGGAACATGAGGGTTGGCAATTGCGTTCACTGCGGCACGAGCTGCCTCGGCAGCAGGGCCATCGGTTGCACCGATGTAGACAGTTCCGTCGTCCTCGATTGAGATATCTGCTCCAGTATCTTCCTGGATCTGATTAATCATCTTGCCCTTAGGCCCGATAACCTCACCGATCTTATCTACTGGAATCTTCACAGCAATAATTCTTGGCGCGTAAGGTGACATTTCATCTGGCTCGCTAATGGCATCCTTCATCAAATCAAGAATGCTGAGACGTGCTTCCTTGGCCTGGGTTAGAGCGCCAGCTAGAACTTCGGATGGAATACCGTCCAACTTGGTATCCAACTGAATAGCGGTTACGAATTCGCTGGTTCCAGCAACTTTGAAGTCCATGTCTCCGAGAGCATCTTCTGCTCCCAGAATGTCGGTCAAGGCAGCATACTCAGTCTTACCATCAACAGTGTCGGAGATAAGACCCATAGCGATACCAGCTACCGGTGCGCGCAGTGGAACACCAGCATTTAGTAGTGACAGTGTTGAAGCACAAACAGAACCCATCGAGGTTGAACCGTTAGATCCAAGAGCCTCAGATACCTGGCGAATTGCGTAAGGGAACTCTTCGCGAGTCGGTAGCACAGGAACCAGCGCGCGCTCAGCTAGAGCACCGTGGCCAATCTCACGACGCTTAGGTGAACCCACACGACCAACTTCACCGGTTGAATATGGTGGGAAGTTGTAGTTGTGCATGTATCGCTTAGTTGTCACTGGCGATAGCGAGTCAATCTGTTGCTCCATCTTCAGCATGTTCAAGGTAGTAACACCGAGAATCTGAGTCTCACCGCGCTGGAAAATAGCAGAACCGTGAACTCTAGGGATTACCGCGACTTCACAGTCAATCTGTCTAATGTTCTTCTTGCCACGTCCATCGATACGAATGCCTTCTTTGAGAACTCTGGTGCGAACAATCTTCTTGGTGACAGATTTGTATGCAGCTGAGATCTGGTTTAGCTGGGACTCCTCTAGCGTCTCCGCCAACTTCTCTTTAACCGAAGCCTTTAGTGCATCGTCCGCATTCTGACGCTCAGTCTTGTCTGCGATTTGATAGATGCGAGATAGCTCAGCTTCAGCAAGTTTGGCAACTGCTTCAAAAACCTCGTCTGAGTATGGAGCAAATAGCGGATATTCTGCAGTTGGTTTGGCAGCATCGGCAGCAAGTTGCTGTTGAGCCTTGACCAACTGAGCGATAAATGGCTTGGCGGCTTCGAGGCCTTGGGCTACGACTTCCTCGCTAGGTGCAGTTACACCTTCGTTCTTGATAAGGTTCCAAGAACCTTCAGTAGCTTCAGCCTCAACCATCATGATGGCGACATCCTCTTTGCCACCTTCGGCAACAATGCGACCAGCAACAACCATATCGAATACTGCACGCTCTAGCTGTGAGTGCTTAGGGAAGGCAACCCATTGGCCGTCGATCAGAGCCACTCGAACACCACCGATTGGGCCAGAGAACGGTAGTCCCGCCAACTGAGTTGACATCGAAGCAGCGTTAATAGCTACTACGTCATAAAGCTCATCTGGGTGGATAGCGAAAACGGTTACTACAACCTGAATTTCGTTTCGTAGACCATCAGGAAACGATGGGCGAAGTGGGCGGTCAATCAAACGACATGCCAAAATCGACTCTGTCGAAGGACGTCCCTCTCTTCTGAAAAAGCTGCCAGGAATCTTTCCGGCCGCATACATCTTCTCTTCAACATCGATAGTTAGCGGGAAAAAGTCAAACTGATCCTTAGGGGTCTTTCCTGCTGTGGTTGCCGAAAAGAGCATTGTCTCTTCGTCGATATAAACTGCCGCTGCACCTTGTGCTTGCTGAGCAAGTCTTCCGGTTTCAAAACGGATAACTCTTTTACCAAATTTTCCGTTGTCAATTGTTACTTCTGTTGCTTTAATTTCTGGACCTTCCACGGTCCCTCCTCTTTATATCCTCTTAATTAAAGCGCGAATCAAATTTTGATCAGGCGCGCTAGAGCACGACAAATAAAGCGTCCGATAATTTTTGAGGGATGCCCTGGCCAACAGTAATAAAACTTGGGTATTTCCGCCCCAAGATCCACCACCGATGACCAGCAAACCTGCCGTTCGGCTCTAGGACAAGACTAACAGAGCACTAAGACAAACACCTATAGGCAAAAAACGCCTAGATTACAGGGTTTCTGGTTTGATTCTCTTGTTTCCTTCAGCTGCGCTCTTACTCGCCATCAAAGGAAAGATGACATTCACTATCAAACTGAAAATTCCAGCAAATAGCAGGCCAACAAAAGTCATAATGCCATATCCGTAGAAATTAGGATCGTTTGCCAAAGAAGTAATTGCTGCTGCCGTAAGTTCGGAATCGGGATCCATCAGCTGCTCCCAGTTGAGCAGACCTGATTGAATTACCAAATTAACAATGCCAAAAATTCCAACAAATAGAACAATCACTGACAAAATCGGTGCCAATAGCCAAGCCCAACTAAAACCAGCATCCCGAAGACGGCGAACCAAGACTGAAAGACTGGGGATCAAAATTACTAGGTTGAAAGCTACACCGATAATTCCAAAACCAACAACCGAGTCAACTACGGCGACTACTAAAGATACAAGGAAAACAAACAACACGAAGTACCAGTATTCGGCTCGACCAGCTACTCCCCTAAAGTTTGCATAGTTTTTAAACACCGATTGAATTGCGCCTACAAAATCCATTTTGGTTTCCTTTCTTTCTTTTACAAGCCTAGGACATGTTAAACCAAGAAGCCGCCTATTACAAAGGCGGCTTCTAGTAAGTTGTTTTTACGCTTAGCGGCGTAGTCCCAATTTCTCAATTAGGCTGCGATAGCGATCAATGTCAACATTCTGCAAGTAACCGAGCAGACGACGACGCTGACCGACCAGAAGCAAAAGTCCACGACGTGAGTGGTGGTCATGCTTGTGGTCCTTTAGGTGCTCGGTTAGATCCTTGATGCGCTCAGTGAGAACAGCAATCTGAACCTCTGGGGAACCGGTATCACCTGGTTTAGTCGCATATGCGTTGATAATTTCAGTTTTCTTTTTAGCGTCCAGTGCCATTTTGTTCCTTTCAAGGCTCGCTGCGCGGCGCTATAAACCTTTTGTCTAAAGCTCTTTTTATCCGCGGCCGGTTCACGGCAACCTTGTAATACTAGCCGAAAACTAGGCTCGAGTGCTAGCCCAGCAAAGCCCTGATTTTATCTAAGTCCCGGTTGATCTCAGCAACCAGGTCTTCAACCCCACTGAATTTGGCTGCCGGCCTAATGAACTCGACATACTCGCAAGTTATCACCTTGCCGTATAGATCTAGGCCTCGCTGATCGATGATGTGAGCTTCTAGCAGTCTCGGGACGGCTTCAAAAGTTTCGTTTATCCCAACCGAAAGCGCTGACATGTACCTCTCGCCATCTGCATAAAGCCAGCCTGCATAGACGGCATCCCTGGGCAAGAGACCTTCGGAGTCCCGTGCCATATTTGCCGTAGGGAACCCTATTTCTCTTCCAATTTTTAGTCCGTGTTCTACCTCGCCAACTGTTGTGTGATTTCGCCCCAACAGTCTTGCCGCCTTAGTTACATCACCGGTTAAGAGCAATTCACGAATCCAACTTGTAGAAACCATTCGACCTTCAAATTCAAGCCCTGGTATTTCTAAAACGATGAATCCCAATTCTGCGCCGAGTTCTCTCAGTAATCCAACATCTCCTAGACCACCTGACCCAAAACGGAAGCCTTCTCCGACAATTACTGCCTTGGCTTGCAGCCCATCAACTAGATAGCGTTGAACAAATTCCCTTGCACTTAGATGTGAAAAGGCCTCATCAAATGGTTCAGCCAACATAAGTTCAATTCCAGACTCATCTAGAAGTTGGGCCTTTTGCCCAGGCCCAATCAATGCAGGCGGAACCTGGCTAGCCTGCAAGGTTTCGGAAGGGTGACGATCAAAAGTTATTAATGCTGGGGTCAGCATCTGTTGCTCGGCAATCGAAATAGTTTCGGCAATCAATCGCTGGTGACCGAGATGAATCCCGTCAAATTTCCCGATAGTAACCACTGTCGGTTGCAGTTCTCTAGGCAACTCCGCCAAAGAATTTACTTTAATCATTTCTTTGCTCTCCGAAGCCACCATAACCCAAAAATCGGTAACACTAAAGGAATAAAACCATAGCCAATTCCAAAATTTGACCAGACAGTTGGATGGGAAAATATGCCTGGCAAAGCTATGCTCAATGCTCCAACAATCACTACGCCGACTAACTCGAAATAAAGAGTCAATCTAGCCAGCCAGAACTTACGCCTAACCAACGCAACTGTGGCCAGAATATAGACAAGCCCTGCTAGAAGGCTCAAACTGTATGCAAGTGGGGCTTCTTCAAATTTTCTAAATATTTGATAACTGGCTCTGACAGTGGCTGAAAGTGCAAACACAGCATATAGGGCAACAACAATATTGCCTGAGCCGAATCCTCGGCGTTGAACTGTCATAGCGTCTAGCCTAGTTGGCTATCTTCACAGCCAGGAAGAGAGTTATTGCTCCCCTACAACTGGTAAGCGTTCCCTGACCAAATCTGCCACATCCGCACGACCATAATTGCAACTGTCAGCGAAGCCAGCGAAATCACGAGAGTTGACCATTTCGTTCTTTCAAAGACAGCCCATATCACAGCTGCTGGTGGAATGATCAATGCCGTCAGGATGTACCCGAAAAACTCTAAAGTGTCACCGACCGCATTAGCCCCAGATGAAACCAGTACGATGCTCCAAATCAACTGAATGATTAGGGCAGTTTCAACCAATATGGCTGTGCCGACTGACCACCAAGATGGCGGCCGTTGAAAAACTGCCAGCCCAAATGCTAACGCCGCTGAAAGTAGGCAAATAGAGATAAGCGCCTGATAGGAAACTTCAAGCAATTTCTGACTCCTCAAATACCACGAGAGAACGTAGCGAGTCTTTTTTAGCTTGGGTCAAAATAGCGACAAGCTGCCCCTCGTGCACGGCACCAACTTCACCCGTTATTTGACCAGGGATCTGCTTACCCTGTCGAATCATTACTTTTTGCTCACTACCAATCTCACGAATCGGCATTAGTGACATACAGGCTAGATTAAGTGCAATCGAATTAGCCTTTCCTTCCTGCAATTCAGCCAAACTGTAGCCTTGGTCAACTTCAAAATCTCCAACTCTAGTTCGCCGCAGCGAAGTCAGATGGCCGCCAACCCCCAGAGCACTACCCAAGTCTCGAGCCAGCGCTCTAATGTATGTTCCAGATGAGCAGTCCACTCTAACCGCAAGGTCGATGTATGTCTCAGCTTCTGCAATATCTAGTAATTCGAATTTTGCTACGGTAACTGACCTTGGTTTTAGCTCGACTTGCTCACCAGAACGAACAAGATCATACGCTCTAACTCCAGAAACTTTTATCGCTGAGACCGATGATGGCACTTGAGAGATCTGACCAGTCAGTTTGGAAATCTCTGCCTCAATCTTGGCCTTTGTAAGTCCTGCCAATTGATCTTTTTCAGAAACATAAATTACTTCGCCTTCGGCATCATCAGTGATTGTTGAGCTACCTAATCGAATGGTCGCAAAATACGTTTTGTCTTTCCCCACAGCAAAAGTCAAAAGCTTCGTCCCCTGATTAAACCCAAGCACCAACAAGCCAGTTGCCATCGGATCAAGAGTTCCAGCATGGCCGACCTTTTTGGTACCTAAAGCCTTACGGACTTGAGCCACAACATCATGGCTGGTTAGGCCGCTAGGTTTATCAATCAGCAAAAAACCAGAAGAGCGCAAAATTACTCGTCTTCATCTTTTTGTTTAGGTTCGCGGTAAGGATTTTCTCCTGCAGCAAACTCAGCCTCTTTCGCCGACTTGGCAGTTTCTTCGTCTCTAGCTTTTGCCTGTGCCAGCAGTTCATTAAGGTGAGCTGCCACTTCAGGTACCTCGTCGGTCAAGAATTCAATAGTTGGTGTAAGGCGAATGCCTAGTTGATGACCGACTTCACTTCTGATTTTTCCGCGGTAGCGATCTAAAATCTGACTAGTTAGTTCGGACTGAGCTTTATCTCCAAAAACCGTGTAGTAGATCTTGGCATTTGCCAAATCTGGCGTAACTCGAACATCGGTGATTGTGACAAAGCCCAAATCCGGGTCTTTCACGACCCTCTCCAAGGCAGTTGCCGTGAGAACCTTTATTTGCTCAGCTAAGCGCCTCGCCCTTGCTGCATCAACCATTAGACTCTCGGCTTTTCTCGCATCTCGTAAGTTTCGATGACATCGCCAATTTGAATGTCATTGTAATCGGATAGTCCGATACCACATTCGAAGTCAGTCTTGACTTCATTGGCATCATCCTTGAATCGCTTTAGCGACTCGATCTTTAGGTTTTCAGCCAACATCACACCATCACGACTAACTCTTGCCAACGAATTGCGCTTGATTGATCCGGAGCGAACGATAGAACCGGCAATCGTGCCAACCTTAGATGACTTGAAGATTTCGCGAACCTCTGCAGTACCAAGCTGGGCTTCCTCAAACTCAGGCTTGAGCATACCCTTGAGTGATTTCTCAATGTCATCGAGTGCCGCATAAATAACAGAGTAAGAACGGATGTCGACGCCTTCGCGATCGGCTCTTTCCTTTGCCTTATTATCAGGTTTCACGTTAAAGCCGATGATGATGGCATTATCAACCGTGGCTAGGTTCACATCGCTTTCAGTAATCGCACCAACACCTCGGTGGATAATTCGCAGTGAAACCGAGTCATCAACTTCAATTTTCAACAGCGAGTCTTCCAACGCTTCAACAGCACCAGCAACATCACCCTTGATAACCAAGTTGAGTGCAGATACCTTTCCTTCCTCGAAGGCTTTGGTGAAGTCTTCAAGACTGACGCGCTTTCTTGTTTTAGCCAGCAGCGCATTTCTGTCAGCAGCTTCACGCTTTTCAGCAATTTGTCTAGCTTGACGCTCGTCCTCGGTTACCACAAACGTGTCACCGGCTCGAGGAACGGACTGCAAGCCGAGTACCTGAACTGGATGTGACGGTTCAGCCGCTTCCACCGGCTTGCCATCATCATCAAACATCGCACGAACACGGCCATGAGCAGCACCGGCGACGATTGAATCTCCAACTCGCAGTGTTCCTGACTGAATCAGCACTGTGGCAACTGCTCCACGACCCTTATCAAGGTTGGCTTCAATGGCCACACCTCGAGCGTCGCGGTTAGGGTTAGCCCGAAGATCCAAGGCAGCATCAGCGGTGAGAAGAACTGCATCTAATAGCTGCTGGATACCGGCACCGGTTAGCGCAGATACATCGACGAACATCACGTCGCCTCCGTATTCTTCGGCGACAATGTTGAATTCGGTTAGCTGTTGACGAATCTTGGCCGGGTTGGCCCCTTCTTTATCAACCTTGTTCACCGCAACCACAATTGGCACAGCCGCCGATTGAGCGTGATTTAGCGCTTCAATAGTCTGCGGCATCACCCCGTCATCGGCTGCTACAACCAAAATCGCGATGTCGGTAACTTGCGCACCACGGGCACGCATAGCGGTAAACGCCTCGTGACCTGGTGTGTCAATAAACGTAATTGCTCGGTCAAAGCCCTCATGAACAGTGTGAACCTGATAAGCGCCGATGTGCTGAGTAATACCACCGGCTTCACCAGCCTGAACATTGGCATCACGAATTTTATCCAGCAGTCTGGTCTTACCGTGATCTACGTGACCCATGACAGTAACTACTGGAGCTCTAAATTCAAGCTCATCCTCGTTGTCTTGGCCATCATCTGAAATATCCAAACCAAAAGAATCAAACAGTTCGCGTTCTTCATCTTCGGGAGAAACAACTTCGACTTTGTAGCCGAGCTCTTCACCTAAAATTTGGAAAGTCTCTTCATCCAATGAGGCCGTTGCCGTTGCCATTTGACCTAGATGAAATAGCACCGTAATAAGTTGACCTGCATTGGCATCAATCTTGTCAGCGAAATCTTGAATCGAAGCGCCGCGACGCAGACGAACGATAGTATTGCCGTCACCTCTTGGCACAACTGCGCCACCTAGGCTCGGTGCAATTCTCTGTTCAAACTCTTCACGTTTTGCACGCTTTGACTTTCTAGCTTTCGAAGCTCCCTTAGCTCCACCTTTACCGAAAGCTCCAGCCGCATTACCGCCACGGCCACGACCCCCAGCACCGGGTCTACCGCCAGGAGGGAATCCACCTGGACCCGCCGGAACACCGGTGCCTGGTTTTGAAAAACCGCCAGGTCTGGATGATCCACCTGGAGCAGGTCTTGCGCCACCAGGTCTGGTTCCCTGCGGACCACCTGGCCTCGATCCGGGCGGACGGTTGCCGGTGGTGCCTTGCTTACCCATTCCCTGATTGCTCGCAAAAGGATTATTGCCAGGTCGGGCCATCGGTCTCGGAATGCCCATTCCCTGAGCCGAGGCGAAGGGGTTATTACCTGGTCGTGGAATACCTGGAACCGGAGCAATTGGTGCCGACTTCGGCTCAACTTTTTCTTCAGGCTTTGGCTTTTCCGCTTCCGGTTCTACCTTTACCTGTTCGGCTTCAGCTTCCTTAGCGGCCTTAGCTTTGGTTGCCTTGGGCTTTTCTTCCTTCGGTTTAGCATTTGGATAGGCTGCACGAAGCTTATTTGCAACTGGCGGGGCGATAGTTGATGAACCGCTTTTTACATACTCGCCGAGTTCGCTGAGTTTAGCCAAAGCTTCAGCTGTTTCGATTCCTAGCTCTTTGGCTATGTCATAGACGCGTGGCGCCACTATTGTTTCTCCTGTCTGGGTCCTGCCCAGCCAGGGCAGGCTTTATTGCTTTGAGGATCTCATTTCGAGGTACTCATTAGATCTCTAACATCTTTTCTGCCTGTTCTTTTAGGTCCAGTAGAACCTGTTCATTTACTTTAACTCTAAGCGCTTTAGAGATTGATTTCCCATCTATTGCAGTTGTTAAGCAACTGTTTCTTGGATGGATCCAACAACCTCTACCGGGCTTAGTTTTTGTCAAATCAAGGCTCAAATTGCTCTGAGTTTTTACGATTCTGACTAAATTTGCTCGGTTACCTGTTTGACGACAGCCAACACAGGTTCTAACTTGATTCATTCTAATGCCTAAGGTCACCTAACAAATAGCCCTAAATATGAGCTATTTATTCCTCATCTTCGGCGTCATCAGCCATAATGTCTATTTTTGCACCGGTTAGCTTGCTGGCTAGCCTGGAATTCTGACCCTCTTTACCGATCGCCAAGGAAAGTTGATATTCAGGAACCAAAACTCTTACCTTTGGACGGTTGGAATCAGCATCTCCGACATTTCGCTCATTGACTACAAAGGCTGCCGAAACTTTCGCCGGGGAAAGCGCATTGGCCACAAATTTAGCAATGTCATCGGAAAAATCAACAATGTCAATTTTTTCATCATTCAGTTCGGCGGTTACGGCCCTGACCCGCTGGCCCAGTTCGCCAATACAAGCGCCTTTGGCATTTAATCCTGCCACCGAGGTTCGAACTGCAATTTTGGTTCGCTGTCCAGCTTCACGAGCAACCTGAACGATCTCGACTTGTCGACTAGCAATTTCAGGAACTTCTAATTCAAAGAGTTTTCTAATCAAGCTCGGGTGAGTTCTAGAAACATTGATTTGTACCTGGCCGCGCATGTTTTTATCGACCTTGGTCACATAAAAACGCATTCTCTTACCGTGCGAGTAATCCTCACCTGGCACCTGCTCTTCCGGCGGCAGAATGGCCTCAACTTCGCCAATCTTGACGTAAACCATGTTTGGTCTTGGCCCCTGCTGAATTTCACCAGCAACGATATCTTCGACCTTGGCTTTGAACTCGCCGTAGTATCCCTCAGCCGCTAAGCCTCTAATTCGTGCAGCAATAACCTGCTTTGCCGCATTAGCAGCAATACGACCAAAGTTTTCTGGAGTCTTTTCTACCTCTGGAACTTTAGTTCCATCTGGCAGTTCAGTAATCAGCTTTCCTTTTTCATCGCGCTGTTCGGTATCTGGTACAAATATGTGAACTGACCCGGTTTTTTGATCGAGCACCGCACGAGCAGTGTCATTGCTTCCAACAGTTCTTTGGTAGGCAGCAACAAGGGCCGCTTCGATGATTTCAACTAATTCATTGAAAGGAATCTCTCGATCACGCTCAACCTGTCGTAGAGCATTTAAATCGATGTCCATGAGATGCCTCCTGGCCGCTAGTCAGTTATACGAGGGCTAATGAATTATGCCAACTCGCTCACTGCTAATTCTACCTTGACCGAGCGGCGCTCGCCAGAGCGTCTATCCCAGATATCTACTTCCCCATTTGCTAGCCCTCTGCCAACAATCACAATTTTCGGGACACCTAGCAATTCAGCATCGCTGAACTTCACCCCTGGGCTTACCTTTTGACGATCATCAATAAGCACAGATTTGCCTTGTAGTTCCAATTTCTCGGCAAGTTCATCTGCAGCCTGATAAAGCTCTGCCTCTTTACCGGCAGCCACCACCAAAACATCAACTGGTGCCACGCTATCTGGCCAGATTAGACCTTTATCATCGTTATTAGCCTCGGCAATAACTGCCACGATTCTGGTAACACCGATGCCGTAGGAACCCATTGTTACGGTCACCAGTTTGCCGTTTTCATCCAAAACCTTTAGATCTAAAGCTTCGGCATACTTTTTCCCAAGTTGGAACACGTGCCCGATTTCAATTCCGCGGGCTAATTCCAGCGGTCCACTGCCATCTGGGGCTGGATCTCCAGCTCTAATCTCAGCGACATCGGCAATGCCATCTGCTTCAAAATCTCTTCCGTAAACCAAATCAAAAACATGCTTTTCGGCATAATTTGCACCGGTTACCCAACTAGAACCAATCACCACACGTGGATCAACCAGGTAGCGAATCTTAGACTGCGCTTTCTCCCCGAGAAATTGCTTGCTATCTCTTACTGGCCCGATGTAGCCCTTAATTAGTTCTGGGTGTTTAGCAAAATCCTCATCGGTTGCCGCCTCCACTTCGAAACCGGCAAAGGCAACTTCGGCACGTTTCATATCCAATTCCCTATCACCAGGAATTGCCACAATAACCAAAGAACGCTTGTGGTTCAGATCAGTGAGCGCTAAAACTATGTTTTTTAGTGTCTCTTCCTTGCCGATTTTAAGCTCGAGTTGATTATCGGCAAATTTAACTATCGAGTCGATAGTTCCCGCGTTGGGAGTGAGTTGAATAGAGGCTTCCTTTTTGCCCTCAAAGCTTATTGGTGCTGGAGGCAAAGTCTTCACTGCCTCAACGTTGGCTGCGTAACCGCCTTGGGATCTTACGAAAGTGTCCTCACCGATAGCAGAAGGTGCTAAAAACTCTTCGCTAGCAGAGCCTCCCATTGCCCCAGCGTCAGCTTTCACGATTACATAATCAATTCCGAGCCTGGTAAAAATTCGTTCGTAGGCATCACGTTGCGCCTGATAAGACTTCTCAAGACCTTCTTGATTAACATCGAACGAGTAGGCATCCTTCATAACAAATTCTCTACCGCGTAAAAGCCCAGCTCTAGGTCTCGCCTCATCACGGTACTTATTTTGAATCTGATAAATAGTTAGTGGTAGATCTTTATAACTTGAGTAAAGATCTTTCACCAGTAGCGTGAACATTTCCTCATGAGTTGGAGCAAGAAGATAATCAGACTTTTTTCTATCCTGCAAGCGGAATAAGTTATCGCCGTATTCACTCCAACGACCGGTTACCTCGAATGGTTCTCGAGGAAGCAGCGCAGGAAAGAAAACCTCTTGAGCTCCGGCAGCGGCCATTTCCTCTCGAACTATTTGCTCAATTTTGGCTTTCACCATCAACCCGAGCGGCAACCAGGTGTAAATTCCAGGGGCGGCGCGCCTGATGTATCCAGCCCGGACTAGCAGTTTGTGGCTGGTAACTTCAGCCTCGGCCGGGTCTTCTCGCAAGGTGCGCAAGAAAAGGTGGCTCATTCTCAACAACACGATTAGTCCTTCTTAGCCACTACGACTTCAGGAGATCCAACCAGAGCTGGATCCATCTCTGCGGCAAGACGGTTCGCCTCATCAATCAGGGTTTGAACTATTTCACTTTCAGGCACAGTCTTGATTACCTCGCCCTTCACAAAAATCTGTCCTTTGCCATTTCCGGAGGCGACTCCTAAGTCGGCTTCCCGAGCCTCACCTGGGCCGTTAACAACGCAACCCATTACAGCAACTCTGAGTGGAACAGTCATTTTTTCTAGACCAGCAGTTACGTCTTCAGCCAACTTATAAACATCAACTTGTGCCCTGCCACAGGATGGGCATGAAACAATCTCGAATTTACGTGGCCGCAGGTTCAGCGACTCAAGAATCTTTGAGCCAACCTTAATCTCTTCTACCGGCGGAGCAGATAAAGATACTCGAATTGTGTCACCAATACCTTTTGATAACAAAGCACCGAATGCGACTGCAGATTTAATCGTTCCTTGGAATGCCGGCCCCGCTTCGGTTACGCCAAGGTGAAGCGGCCAATCTCCTCGCTCAGCAAGCATTTCATAGGCACGCACCATAACTATCGGGTCATTGTGCTTTACCGAGATCTTGAAATCATGAAAGTCATGTTCTTCAAATAGCGATGCCTCCCAGACAGCTGATTCAACAAGAGCCTCAGCAGTTGCCTTGCCGTATTTTTGCAGCAACCTTGGATCAAGTGAGCCAGCATTCACTCCGATTCGAATAGAAACCCCTGCGTCTTTAGCCGCTTTGGCGATCTCCCCAACTTTGTCATCAAATTGTCTGATGTTTCCAGGGTTGACTCTTACCGCTCCACATCCTGCTTCAATAGCCTGAAAAACATACTTCGGCTGAAAGTGGATATCTGCAATTACTGGAATTGGTGATTTCTTGGCAATAATTCTAAGTACGTCAGCATCGTCCTGGCTTGGGCAAGCGACTCGAACAATGTCGCAACCCGATGCGGTTAGTTCCGCAATCTGCTGCAGAGTCGCATTTATATCGGTGGTTGGTGTGGTGGTCATTGACTGGACAGAAATTGGTGCATCCCCGCCGACTGGAACCTTACCCACCATAATCTGACGAGTCTTTCGCCTAGGGGCCAAGACTTCAGGGGTTTGTTTACCAAGGTTTATCGCTGGCACAAAAATCAACTACTTCCAAAAATGCTTTAGTTGCCTACAAGTCTAAATCGGTTTAGCAAAAACTTAGAACTCAACGGGGTTGATAATGTCCCTGAGGATTAGCACCACGGTCAAGAAAAGCAATAGACCGGCGACAAAGTAAGCTACCGGCATCATCATCGCCGTATCAACGGGTTTTTCTAGTTTCTTACCCCGCAATCGCCAAATACCTCGCTTAATTGCTTCATATATCGCCCCAGCAATGTGTCCTCCATCTAAAGGCACCAATGGGATCATGTTGAATACAAATAACGCAACGTTGAGACTCAACATCAGACCCAATTGGCTCAACACCTTATCCTCAAGCGAGAGGTCGCTGCTGCCGACTAAAGATCCGGAGAGTTGTCCGAGTCCAACGATTGATATCGCACCTTCGGTATCTCGATTGGCATCTGGAGTTAGTTCGGTAAAAGCGTTGAATGCCTGAACCGGCAACTGAATAATCATTTCCGCGGTTTGCGCCATCATCAGACCAAGGTTGTTTGTTGCCTCAAGTGGAGATTGTGGGAACCGAGCTACCTCGAGGTAGACACCGAGATAACTGCGCGTTGAACCATCAAAATTCACTTTGACCGGAGTGATAGCCAGGTTTATTTCCTTACCGTCTCGGATAACTACCATTTCCAAACTGCGGTTGGCATTGGCTTCAATAATCGGCTCGATGTCCCGCCAACGTGAAATGTCCTCTCCTGCCAAGCTGGCTATGGTGTCTCCAGCCTTGAGCCCAGCAATCGCTGCCGGTGACAAATCGCCTACTTTGTCACAATTTGGATTCTCCACGGTTGGTATGCAAGCGACTATTTCCCTTACTTGATTTGTTCTGTCGACGGGCCCAAAGCCAGTGAAGAGCGTTAGAGCAAGCACAAAGGCAATTAGCAGATTAGCAAATGGTCCGCCAAACATGACTATTAGTTTTTTCCACGGCGCTAGCTTGTAAAAGGCGCGATCTCGATCAGCTTCATCTAATTGATCGGAACTTCTGATTGTGCTGGCGGCTCTTCGCCAAGAATTTGTCTTTCCGCTTTCTTCGCCAGGAGGTAGCATCCCAACCATTTGGATGTAACCACCAAGTGGAATTGCCTTAACCCCGTATTCGGTCTCTCCACGTTTCCTGGAAAAGAGGGTTGGACCAAAACCAATCATGTACTTAGTTACTTTTACCCCAAATAATTTTGCAGGGAGTAAGTGACCCAACTCGTGCAGGCCAATTGAAATTGCCAAACCAATAAGTAGCAGCACCCAGCCTGAAATTGAATTTATGAAATCCATTTTTCTAACCTAACCCCTCAGTCAGACAAAAACGCAATTTAGCCTTTGTTAATCAGCGAATTAGCAGTTTCTCTGGCCCAGCGCTCCGCTTCGAGAACGCCATCTAGAGTCAGTTGTGCGGCGGGTGTATGGCGAGCAAGAGTTTCTTCGATTAGTTCAACTATCTTTGTGAAACTTATTCTTCCTTGGTGGAACGCTTCCACCGCTTCCTCGTTGGCAGCATTGTAAACGGCAGGATATGTGTCAGCACTTGCCCCAACCTGACGGGCTAACCATACTGCTTTGAAAACCTGCTCATCGAGTGGTTCAAAATCCCAACTGTGGGACATCGTGAAATCAACAGCTAGAGAGACATCGGCAATCCGATCCGGCCAAGTCATGCCCAAACTTATCGGCAGTTTCATGTCCGGTGGTGAGCACTGAGCGATGATTGATCCATCAACAAACTCAACCATTGAGTGCACGACAGACTGCGGGTGCACGGTTACCGCGATGCGTTCAAAATCTACGCCGAAAAGTAAATGGGCTTCGATGAGTTCAAGCCCTTTGTTGACCATTGTTGCCGAGTTAGTGGTAACCACCTTGCCCATTTTCCAAGTTGGATGGCGAAGTGCTTGTTCCGGTGTTACCTCAGCTAGCTGTTGGTAGCTGAATCCTCGGAATGGTCCACCTGATGCTGTAAGGATGAGTCTTTTTACTTCCCCTCGATTACCCGCCAAAAGGCATTGGGCTAGTGCCGAGTGCTCAGAATCGACGGGAACGATTTGACCAGGGGAAGCCGCCTCAGTAACTAAACGGCCACCAACTATCAGCGACTCTTTATTCGCCAAGGCAAGCCTTTTGCCAGATTTTAGAGTTGCCAAAGTCGGCTTTAGTCCTATGGAGCCCGTGATACCGTTCACCACTACATCGGCGTCAGTAGATTCGATAAGTTCACAACTTAGCTCTGCGCCTAATACAGCCTTTTCAGGATTAAGTCCAAACCGGCTTGCTTGTTCGGCTAATAGGTCGACGTTTCGATTTGCTGATAGACCAACAACCTCAAATTGATCGGGGTGTTCGGTGATAATTTCTAGAGCTTGGGTTCCAATCGAACCAGTGCTTCCAAGGATAATCACGCGCCGCATGCTTTAATCTTGCCATCTTTGCTAACATCTAGCGGGTTTAGCCAAGAAATAGGCCATCAAGGTAGAATTGGGTTATGACTATAGAACAAGTGCGTAAGTTAGTTACCAATATTCCTGGACCGAAATCCCAAGCCCTCCACAAAAACCGCCTAGATCAGGTAGGTCACGGTGTCGGCACTACACTTCCTGTTTACATCGATTCAGCGCATGGGGCGATTTTGGTTGATGTCGATGGCAATCAACTAATTGATATGGGCTCCGGAATCGGCGTTACCACCATCGGCCATACTAACGATGCGGTAGTCCAAGCGGTGAGCGAACAGGTGGCTAAGCTAACTCACACACTTTTCACGGTTACGCCGTACCTGCCTTATGTTGAGGTTTGTGAAATTTTGAACCGACACATGCCAGGAAATTTTGTCAAGCGTTCTGCATTATTTAATTCAGGTGCCGAAGCAGTTGAAAATGCCATAAAACTAGCTAGAAAATTTACCAAGCGCAACGAAATCGCTGTTTTTGATCACGCCTACCACGGCAGAACCAACCTGACGATGGCTATGAACTTCAAAAACATGCCGTACGCCGATGGTTTTGGACCTTTCGCCGGAAGTGTCACTCACGTTCCGATGTCTTACCCATTCCACGATCCTGAGGGTATGACTGGCGAAGAGGCGGCAACTCGAGCAATCAACTACATGGAAAAGCGAATTGGCGCTAACAACCTGGCCGCTGTCGTCATCGAGCCAATCCAAGGAGAAGGTGGCTTTGTTGTTCCAGCACCAGGTTTTCTGAAACTACTTTCACAGTGGACTAAAGCAAACGGAATTGTGCTCGTAGCTGATGAGGTTCAGGCCGGCATGGCAAGAACCGGCAAGTGGTTTGCATCTGAGCACGAAGAAGGTTTTGAGCCTGATTTGATGACAATCGCCAAAGGTATTGCTGGCGGAATGCCAATTTCCGCTGTTACAGGTCGCGCCGAGATTATGGATTCTTCGCACCCTGGTGGAATTGGCGGAACCTTCGGTGGAAACCCGGTCTCCGCAGCTGCCGCGCTTGCCGTCCTTAGACAGATTGAAGCAGGCGGAGTGTTAGAAAAAGCAGTTCACATTGAATCAGTGCTAAAGTCAAGGCTTCTTGCCATGCAAGATAAATTCTCGGTCATCGGAGAGATCCGTGGACGCGGTGCCATGTTGGCAATTGAATTTGTAAAGCCTGGCACAAGAGAACCAAACGCTGCGATGACTGATGCAGTCATGAAATTCTGTCACCAAAACGGTGTAGTGGTACTTAATGCTGGAACTTATGGAAACGTGATCCGCTTCTTGCCATCACTTGCAATTAGCGACGACCTACTTCACGAGGCGATGGACATCCTCGAAGCTGGGCTCGGCACTCTCTAACTAAATTCAGTTTGAGAGAATCAAGGAAGATTCTTATGCACTCATACCCAGATCGCGAAAAGCTAGCACGACTATTTGCCGTAGAAGTTGCGGAGTTTGTCGCTAAGCACCCTGCCTCTGAAGCGTTGCATCAAAAAGCATCTGGGCCGCTGATGGCCGGTGTGCCAATGTCCTGGATGGCCAAGTGGCCAGGACCACACCCGATTTTCGTCCAAAGTGCAAAAGGATCAAGGTTTATCGATGTTGACGGCATCGAATATGTCGATTTCTGTCTAGGTGATACCGGAGCCATGGTTGGCCACTCACCGGAAGAATCCGTCAAGGCGATTACCGAGCAACTGAATAAGGGAATAACATTCATGTTGCCTACCGAAGATGCCGCCATCGCAGCTAAAACATTGGCTGATCGCTTCGGAGTCGAGAAATGGCAGTTCACACTAACTGCAACTGATGCCAACCGACACATTCTGCGATACGCGCGGCATGTAACCGGAAGAAGCAAAGTTATAGTGCACGACTACTGTTACCACGGCACAGTCGACGAGACCTTTGCGGTGCTAGATGAAAATGGCAACACCATCAGCCGCGAAAACAACATCGGAGCACAAGTTGATCCAAGTGTGACGACAATCGTCGTTCCATTCAATGATTTAGCAGCAGCGGAAAAGGCACTGGCAACCGGCGAAGTAGCAGCAATGCTGATTGAACCGGCGATGACCAATATCGGAATAGTTTTGCCAGAGTCTGGCTATCTTGAAGGCTTACGCGAACTGTGCACTAAATACGACGTGATTCTCATTCACGATGAGACACACACGCTAAGTGAAGGCCCAGGCGGAATGACCGCTCGCCGCAAACTACATCCCGATGCAGTAGTCCTTGGAAAAACAATCGGAGCCGGTATTCCAGCTGGTGCTTTCGGTATGACCGAAGCACTGAGCGCAAGAGTTCAAAAGAGTTTGCATTTAGAGCACATAGATGTCGGTGGTGTAGGCGGAACCTTAGCTGGAAATGCTTTATCGATGGCAGCTATTCGGGCTACTCTTACCAAAGTGCTTACGCCGGAAGCATTTATTGCAATGGAAGAGCTTTGCACCATCTGGACTAGAGACGTCCAGAAACTGATTGATCGTTACCAAGCTGGTTGGCAAGTTAGCCAACTTGGTTGCCGTGCAGAGTACTCGTTTAGATCTACCGCTCCACGAAACGGCAGGGAAGCTGCCGATGCCGATGACTTCGAGTTACAGCAGTACCTGCATCTGCATGCTCTGAACCGCGGAATTCTGATGACACCGTTTCACAATATGGCGCTAATGTCCCCAGCACATACCGAAGCGGATGTGAAAAGACATACTGAACATTTTGAGCAAGCGCTCAACTCGCTTTTTGGCTAAGCCTTTTTAGCTAACCTGCGACGCTTTATTTCTCCGTTTATTTGAGTTGCTAAAACAATGACGATAGCAAGAATAAACACTGCCGATCCAATTACGTTTGCCTCCGCTGGAACACCTCTAGCGGCTGCTGTATAGACATACCTTGGGAAAGTCATATCCGCACCTGCGTTGAAGTTGGTAATGATGAAATCGTCAAAGCTCAGGGCAAAAGAAAGTAGTGCTGCAGCAGAAATTCCTGGAAGCAATAGCGGGAAGGTGATTTTCCAAAAAACCTGACGGGGATTTGCATAAAGATCCCGACCAGCTTCTTCCAGGGCTGGATCGAGGCTAGCGACTCTTGCCTTCACGGTTACCACGACAAAAGAAAGGCAGAACATGATGTGCGCCAAGATTATGGTAAAAGTTCCCTTTTGAACCCCCAAGTTGAAAAACTGTGAAGCCAAGCCAGCGCCAAGCACTACTTCAGGAGTTGCCATCGGAAGGAACAAAAGCAGGTTCACTGAGCTGCGGAATCTAAACCTGTAGCGCACCAATGCAATTGCAATAGCAGTGCCTAAAGCAGTGGCAAAGATTGTTGAAATCAAACCAATAAATATTGAGTTTCCAAAGGCCTGGCAGACGCCTTCGCGCTGACAGACATTTAGCCACTTATCAAAAGTAAAGCCACGCCAGATCAGGTTGGTCTTCAAACTGTCATTGAATGAAAAGACGAAGGTGTAAAAAATCGGAATCAGCAGATAGATAAATGTCAGCACTGCATAAAGCGGTAAGGCGAATTTGCCCAGAGTGAATTTCATTAGAGCAGATCCTCCGTTCCGGATCTCTTCACATAGAAAGTTACTAAAAGCAGGATTACCCCCATCAGCAGCACAGAAAGAGCTGAAGCAGATGGGTAATCGTTGATATTTAGATAGTTAGCTTCAATGGTGTTACCCATCATCGCGGTTTCTGGGGAACCCAGGAAATCTCCCGAGGCGTTAATGTAGTCACCGGCTATCGGGATAAATGTTAGAAGGGTTCCAGAAATCACACCTGGCAAAGAAAGTGGGAAGGTAACCTTCCTGAAAACCTTCGCCGGTGATGCATATAGGTCAGAACCAGCTTCAAGGTAACGGATGTCTAGTCTTTCCAATGAGGTGTATAGCGGAAGTGTCATGAACGGAATGAAGTTGTAGGTCAAACCGAATATCACCATGAACGGTGTACCAACGACATACTGATCAGAGGCCAAAAAGCCAATCTGCTGAAGGCTACTAACTATCCATGATTCATTGGAAAACATCTGCTTCCAGGCAAGAGTTCGAAGTAGGAATGAAATAAAAAATGGAGCAATCACCAAAGTGAGCATTAACTTTTGCAGCAGCGGCCAAGGTCTTGCCTTTACACCGATGAAATAAGCCAGCGGATAAGAAATTATTAGTGCAAGAACTGTGGCAATCAAGGCGTAACCGAACGAGCGCATGATGTGCGGGAAGTACTCAGAAACTACGTAAGCATAGTTGGCGAACTCAAGGGCTGGAACATACTCGGCGTAGCCGCCCGCTGGATCTGGCACCGATAGCGAGACCATAATCAGTGCGATTAGCGGTGTGAGAAAGAATGCTCCAAGGTAGGCAAGACCAGGTGCCAATAGGGCAATCACGACCTTGCCCGTTTTAGTTGGCTTAGCGTTCACCTTTACGTTGGAACTGAAAGCCGCAAAAGCCATGCTTGTTATTCCTCTTCGTTGCCGGCTGGCAGATCAGCTAGACCGAACGAGTGATCTACCGACCAAGAGATCCACACCTTTTCGCCAAGTTCGATGACTGGAGATTGACCCATGTTTTGCGCAAACACAGTGATGTTTCCTAAATTCGGAACTTCGATTAGGTACTGATTGCTCACGCCGGTAAAACGAATATCTAGAATTTCGCCGGGACCAATCACATTGGTGTCGCTCTTTGCGGTTGGTTTTTTAGTGTGGAAGGTTGCTTTCTCTGGCCTAAAGCCAACTGCAATTTTTCCACTGTGCTTTTCAGCTCTGTCCTTTGGAACCGAAATCTTATTTCCAGCAACGTCGATGCTGACCGAGTTTGCCGAGGTAGAACTAACCTCGCCAACCAGCAAATTGGACTGTCCGAGGAATTTAGCCACAAACACTGTCTTTGGCCGATCATAAAGAGCTTCTGGTGCACCCATTTGTTCGATACGACCTTGGTTCATAACCGCAACGGTGTCAGCCATGTCCATGGCTTCTTCTTGGTCGTGGGTCACATGCAAGAAGGTAAGCCCAACTTCAATTTGAATTGCCTTTAATTCAATTTGCATCTCACGACGAAGCTTTAGATCCAATGCTCCGAGCGGCTCATCCAGAAGTAAGAGTGATGGCCGGTTAACCAGAGCTCTGGCTAGGGCAACACGTTGCTGCTGCCCACCTGAGAGTTGTTGTGGCTTTCTCTCGGCCAGGTGGGAAAGTTGGACCATGTTCAAGGCTTGTTTTGCCTTACCCAATGGATCATCGATTTTTCTCTGACGCAAACCAAAGGCCACGTTTTCCAGAATTGTCATGTGTGGAAACAGCGCATATGACTGGAACACCGTATTGACCGGACGTTCATGAGGTTTAGTCTCAGTCACATCCGTTTTACCAATGAGGATTTTTCCCTTAGTTGGCGTCTCCAAGCCTGCCACTAGTCTCAAAGTCGTGGTCTTACCGCAACCAGAAGGACCGAGCAGAGCAAAAAACTCTCCAGCAGGAACGGTTAGATCAAGATTCTCGATAGCAACGAAGCCTGGAAACTCCTTGCGGATGCCCTTAAGTTCAAGATCGGCACCTCGCGCAACGAACTCCTTGGCCACTAAGCGCCTAACTTGATTTTCTGGAACTCTTTCGTAAAGCTCTGCTCTTCTTTTGACTCAAGGGCACGGAATGCCTGAGTGTTAGCCAAGAACTCTTCTGATGGGAAAATCAACTGGTTCTCGGCAAGGGCTGGATCAAGCTTGATTGCTTCTTCCTTGGCGCCAACCACCGGAGTGATGTAGTTCACGTAAGCAGCTAGAACCGCGGCGTTGTATGGGTCGTAGTAGAAGTTCATTAGCTTCTCAGCGTTCTTCTTGTGTGTTGCACCCATTGGCACTACGAAACAGTCTGCAGAAATAGTTCCGCCTGATTCAGGAAGGATAAATCCGAAGCGGTCGTATCCTGCTTCAGCGTTCAACTGAATGATGTCTCCTGACCAAGCGATAGCCACAATAGTGTCACCGTTGACTAGGTCATCTTTGTAGCTGTTGCCCTTGATTCTGGCAATTTGACCATCGCTAACCTTTGCTGAAATGACATCAATTGCATTCATGAATGCGTCTTCGGTCAAGCTACTTGCATCACCAATCTGAACACCCTGGTCCATCAAAACGATTCCAACGGTGTCGCGCATTTCGCTCAATACTCCGATGCGGCCCTTAAGCGCTGGATCCCAAAGATCTTCAAGCACCTTTGGCTCATCTTTACCAGTTGCATCCTTGTAAGCCTTCTTGTCGTAAGCAAATCCAGCGAGAATACCTTGGTAAGGAAGGCTCTTAGTTCGATCTGGGTCGTAACTTGCACCTAGATATGCAGGCTGAAGGTTTACCTTGTTTGGAAGTTGAGCATCATCGAATGTCTGGCAGTAACCGAGGTTGATCCAACGAGCAGCCATCCAAGATGTTGGACAGGTTAGGTCTGCACCAATGTCCTGGCCAAGAGCCAATTGGTCTTTAACTTTTCCATAGTAGGAATCATTGTCATCGAAATCTTCACGATAGGTAACGGTGATACCAGTCTCTGCTTGGAAAGTCTCGAGAGTTGGGTAGTTTCCGTCATCGTCAACGTCAATATAAAGTGACCAGTTGCTCCAAATCAAAGTTGGGTCTGAATCGCTAACGTCTGTGGCCGGCTTTAGTTCGTTTGATGAAGGTGCACATGCGGCAAGCAAAGCTGCTGCAGATGTTGCAACTGCTCCACCAAGAGCTGCACGACGAGTTACCTGATGCTTTAATGCTGCTTTGACCATTTCGCGTAGTTGCGGGTCTTCAGGAAGGTTTTGGTTCATTTCCTCATGCTCCTAATTGGGAAGGGCCGGTTCACGGCCAATTTCACACCGACTGCGCGAATCAACGCATTGATAAAAATACTGCCATAAAATGGCGCTAATTTAGGCAAAAACTGGCTTTTCGCAAGCAGTTTCTAGAGAGGTTCTGGAGGCCCCCGATGCTCTCTGGTATTCTCAATGTTGGCTAGGCAAAGAAGCCAATGCCCAGAGGAGAATCATGAAGGTCGCTGTACCAGCAGAGATCAAGAACAACGAGTTCAGAGTGGCTATCACTCCCGCTGGAGTCCACGAGTTAGTGGTCGGCGGTCACCAAGTTTTCATCCAATCAGGGGCTGGAATCGGCTCAAGTATTAGCGACGAAGACTACAAAGCCGCGGGAGCAACCATTTTGGCTGATGCCGCAAGTACCTGGGCCTCAGGTGATTTGATTTTGAAGGTAAAAGAACCTATCAAAAGCGAATACCAGTTCCTGCGACCTGGCCTAGTCCTATTCACTTTCTTACACCTAGCAGCCGATCTTGAGCTAACAAAAGAGCTTTTGGCAAAACAGGTCACCGCAATTGCCTACGAAACCGTTCAAACGGCTAACCGTCAACTGCCCCTGCTAGCACCGATGAGTGAAGTGGCTGGCCGACTTTCGGTTCTGGTTGGCGCTCAGACATTATTTGCCCAGAATGGTGGACACGGAATTCTGCTCGGTGGCGTTCCTGGCACGAGACCGGCAAGGGTAGTTGTGCTCGGTGGCGGTGTCGCTGGCACTAACGCCATTGCCATGGCCGTTGGCCTTGGTGCGGAGGTAACGGTCCTAGATACTAACTTGAACCGCCTTCGCGAACTCGATGCACTTTATCGCGGCGGACTAAAGACAATTGCCAGCAACTCATACGAAATCAACCAAGCGGTCAGTCAAGCAGATTTAGTCATTGGATCGGTTCTGATTCCTGGAGCCAAAGCGCCAAAATTGGTTACCAATCAGTTGGTAAAGAATATGATGCCGGGATCAGTCCTAGTTGACATTGCAATTGACCAAGGTGGTTGTTTCGAAGATTCCAAGCCAACAACGCATGCCGAACCTACATTCAAAGTTCACAATTCGATTTTCTACTGCGTGGCCAACATGCCCGGAGCTGTAGCTCACACCTCCACTTACGCGCTGACCAATGCGACACTCCCCTTCGTAAAGACTCTTGCCAACAAGGGTTGGCACGAAGCTTTGAAATCAGATTCGGCTTTGGCTCTTGGTCTAAATACCCATGCTGGGCATTTGGTTAATGAGCCAGTTGCCGCTGCCCATGCGCTGAGTCACTCATCGCTTGAATCTGCGCTGGCTTAATCAACTGCATCTGCTTGCCCCTGAACCAAGCGCGTCCGGCTGGCAATTTTTCTTGCCACTGGCTTCTGGGCAATCCAGCCGCCAAATGTTGATCTAAATTACTCTGGCGAAGATAAATCACTTGCTCGAATTTTCGTTGTATTGCAATTGGTAGGACTTGGCTGGTTGATATTGCGCAAACAATGGCCGATTCGGTGGAGAGATTCTTTTCTAGTTCGGAAAGTTCAGGGCAATCCAAGACGGTCTTGAAATGGAGTTGAGCCAAAAGACAAAAACTGGTCTTTCCTGATTTCGTGGCACCTACCACCAGGGTGTTCTTGCCTAGAATCTCAGCCCAAGGCAGAAAATACCTCCCATGGCTCAAGGGTTCTTCCATCAGCCCGAATACATCCGCTTGATACTCGACTTCAAGTGGTAAAGCAAAACTCCAGCCGGCAACCGCTTCAGCATCTAACTTGGGTTTTCCTAGATCAGGTAATTCCGCAATCATTGGAAAATCAAAACCAACAGATTTGCCCCCGGTAATTGCGATGGCCCGTCCTAGAAGTGACTCGCTAGGTCGAAGTGTTGGCATTAGTGCGATTAGGTCACCAGGATCGGTCACACCTAGGGCAAAGCGAAGCGCCAAGTTGGTAATTAAACTTCTAGGAATACCACTTAGCGACTGGCTGGTGGCAATGAGATGCACCCCGAGCGATCTTCCACGCGCCGCGATGGCTTCAAAACTTTGCAAAGCTAGCGGAGAAGAAGTAAGTATTGCCGGTAGCTCGTCCGCTAAGACAATCAGTCTCGGCATATCTTTAGCCTCGCTAATCGAACTCACACCTTGTTGAGCGAGAGCCAATTCCCTAATCCTCAACTCTCCTTGAAGATAGAGCCAGAACCTTTCATGATCGGCAGAGTCTATGTCGGTAATCAAAGTTAAAGTAGTGGGATGGCTCTCGAGCGGTCTAAGTGCTGCACCTCCCTTGAAGTCGATGAGCACCAATCTAATGTCTTTGGCAGCTTTACTAGCTAGCAGTGAACAGGTTACTAAGCGGAGAAACTCACTTTTACCAGATCCCGTGGAACCAACGATCAGAGCATGAGGGCCGTTTGTGACCAAGTCAAACTCAAGATCATTATTCTCAGCAAGACCTGCCCAAAAAGGTAAAGCGGCATTAAGTTTTGCTTTGTAAAAATCTTTCGCCAGTGCCTGAGCTCTGACTGCGACCTCTCGAGCCGAGGTAAGTTGAGTGAAATAGTTGAAGAAGTGATCGCTCATATGCTCTCGGAAAAACAATCCGGTTCTAGGAAGCACCTTGTCCCCTATTGCGACAGCTGCCGGGTGTAACCAAATAGGTTGATCTGAATAATCTAGGTCTGGCTCTTTGCGTTTTTGTCTCAAAACTGCCGAAGTGATCAGGCCAGAGATTGCAGATAAAAGTGCGAATAAAGCAAACTGCCACATTCCAGTAAATAGTGCCATGATCAGGGCAATGACTACAGCTGGAATAAATGCAATGAGCCGCATATAGCGATAATGGCAAAAGGCTGGTCAAAAAAGTAACTGCCCGGATTCACTGTGGAAAACGGGCAGGTACTGAGACAACGCTTTAGTCGCCGATGTAACTCATCACGTGCTTGATTCTGGTGTAATCCTCGAACCCATACATGGAAAGGTCCTTGCCGTAACCAGAGTGGCGGAAACCACCATGTGGCATCTCGGCTGCCAGTGGGATGTGAGTGTTAATCCAAACACAACCGAAGTTAAGCCCCTTGGCAAAGCGCATTGCTCTGGTGTGGTTGGAAGTCCAAACCGAAGATGCCAAACCATACTTCACATCGTTTGCCCACTTCAGTGCTTCCGCGTCGTCCTTGAACTTCTGAACAGTTACTACAGGGCCAAAGATTTCTCGCTGGATGTGCTCGTCGGTTTGCTGAAGACCGGTTAGTACCGTTGCTTCGTGGAAGTATCCCTTGCCTTCAATAGCTTTACCGCCAACAGCAATCGAAGCGTGGTCAGGTAGCCGATCGATGAAACCGGTAACCTGTGCTAACTGGTTTACGTTGTTGACTGGACCAAACAAAATGTCATCACGGCTTGGGTCACCGGTAATCGCATTCGCCTTAACTTCTGCAACAAGTAGTGCAACGAATTCGTCGTGCACACTTTCGTGGACCAGAATTCTTGTAGCCGCAGTACAGTCCTGACCGGCGTTAAAGTACCCGGCTACAACAATCTGTGACACAGCCTTTTGCAAATCGGCGTCCTGGAAAACAATAACTGGAGCTTTACCGCCAAGCTCAAGGTGAACTCTTTTCAAGTCAGCTGCAGCACTCTTGGCAACTTCCATACCTGCCCGAACAGAACCAGTGATAGAAACCATTTGTGGAATTCCGTGTTCAATCATGGCGCGACCGCTGTCGCGGTTACCAGTAACTACGTTGAATACACCAGCAGGGAGAAATTCACTAGCGATTTCGGCAAGCAAAAGAGTCGACGCTGGCGTAGTGTCGGAAGGCTTGATCACAACAGTGTTTCCAGCGGCGATTGCTGGAGCAAATTTCCAAGTTGCCATATTCAATGGGTAGTTCCAGGGAGTTACCTGACCAATTACACCAATCGGCTCGCGTCTGATTGAGGAAGTATGGTCTTTGGCATACTCAGCAGTTGCTCTACCCTCTAGATTTCTTGCAGCTCCAGCAAAGAAACGGATCTGGTCAACCGAAACCATAACTTCATACTCCACCAAGGTGCTTCTAGGCTTTCCGGTGTTTTCCGATTCAACATCAGCCATTTCTTCGGCTCGCGCTTCAAGTGCATCAGCGATTCGGAATAAGGCCAATTGTCTTTCACCTGGAGTTGTTTGGCTCCAATCTTCGAAAGCTTTATCCGCAGCCTTGTAGGCGGAATCGATGTCTGCATCGTTGGATATCGCTGCTTTAGCGAATACCTCGCCATTTGCTGGGTTGATTAGATCAGAGGTTTCCCCTGATTTAGAGGGCACATGCTGGCCATTTACAAAGTTTTTCAGTTCGCGGACTGACATTTCAAAACTCTCCTTCGAGCCTCAAATAGGTATTGGAGCTAACCACTCCTCTCGATAACACTATTACAAAGCCATGCATTTGAAATAATCCGTAGCAAATACTGGTAAAAAGGTTATGATTCTGTACCAAATTGGTAAAAATGGTGCGAAATCTGCACCAAAAAGGCAATATTTATGGCAAAATCGTAGCATGTCCAGAACAGACCGCGCTAAAGCCTCACAGCTCGATGACATCTCTAAAGAGATTCTCGAGCAGTTGCAGATTGACGGTCGCAAGCCATACAGCGAAATTGCAAAGATAGTTGGTCTTAGCGAAGCCGCTGTTCGCCAAAGAATGCAGAAGATGACCGAGTCAGGAATCATGCAGGTGGTGGCTGTTACCGACCCGCTTCAACTTGGTTTCTTCCGCCAAGCGATGATCGGAATCCGATGCACTGGAGATATGACATCAATAGCCGATTCACTTTCGGCTATGCCGGAATGTGACTACGTGGTGATGACCGCTGGCTCGTTCGACATTCTGGTTGAAATCGTTGTGGAAAACGATCAGGACCTAATCGATGTGCTGAATACCAAGATCCGATCACTACCAGGTGTCATCGCCACTGAGACTTTTGTTTATCTAAAACTGCACAAACAGTTCTACAACTGGGGTGTTAGATAAATGGAAAAAGTTTTGAATCAACCGATTCAAAGTGGATTGTCAGTCGGCAATCCAAAAGTGCAACACAAAACAATGTAAAGAGTGATATCAAATGGCAACCAAGGAGAGCATAGCCCGAAAGCTTGCCGCGGCATTAAAGCCAGGTAAGGCTCCGGCATCACAGCCGGCCGAAGCAAAAGCCGACCACGCCACCCCGCTTCTTGACGCTCGCAAGGCAAATCAAGAGGCAACTCCAGAAATGTTGCAGCAGGCAGCAAAAGATCATCTTTTCCTGCACTTCACGCGACACAGCCCTTATCAAACTGGTGATATTCCAATCATCACCAAAGCAGAAGGGCACCATTTCTGGGACCAAAATGGTAAGAAGTACTTCGATGGAATCTCATCGTTGTTCTCAGTGAACGTCGGCCACGGTCGCGCTCGACTAGCTGAGGCAGCTGCCAAGCAAATGAAGCAGCTGGACTACTTTCCAATCTGGGCTCATGCGCACGCCCCAGCAATTGAACTTGCTGAGCGGGTGCTTTCGTATGCGCCGAAAAATCTAAATCGCGTTTTCTTTACCACCGGCGGTGGTGAAGCAAACGAAACTGCTTGGAAATTAGCTAAGCAGTATTTCAAGATGACTGGTAAACCAACCAAGCACAAGGTGCTCACCCGTTCGATTGCCTACCACGGCACATCGCACGGAGCACTATCGCTTACTGGTATCCCAGCTATGAAGAAAATGTATGAACCGCTGGTGCCGAGCACATTCCGTGTTCCAAACACCAACTGGTACCGCTCACAAGACGACTTCGAAACTGAAGAGGACTTTGCGCTATGGGCGGCTAACCGTGTCGAGGAAATGATTCTTTTTGAAGATCCAGACACTGTGGCTGCGTTTTTCTTCGAACCAGTGCAAAACTCAGGTGGTTGCTTCACGGCTCCAAAGTCATACTTCAAACGTGTCCGAGAAATCTGCGACAAGTATGATGTGCTTTTGGTAGCAGATGAAACCATTGACGGTTTTGGCCGAATCGGAACCATGTTCGCCAGTGAGTTCTATGACATTGAGCCAGACATGCTGGTTTGTGCCAAGGGAATTACCTCGGCTTACGCCCCGCTAGGTGCATTGCTACTGAGCGAAAAGTTGTTTGAACCGTTTAAGCACGGTAAAAACATCTTTGCTCACGGCTACACCTTTGCAGGTCACCCGGTTTCTTGTGCCGTAGCCCTAGAAAACCTAGACATCTTCGATGAAGAAGACCTAGTTGGCAACGTCAGAAGGAACTCACCAGCATTTAGAAAGACGCTAGAGAAACTCTACGATCTGCCTATTGTCGGTGATGTCCGTGGTGAGGGTTACTTCTTTGCCATAGAACTGGTTCGTGATAAGAACACCAGGGAAACCTTCAACGATGAAGAATCTGAGCGTCTGCTTAGGCAGTTCCTGAGCCACGACTTGTATGACAGTGGCCTGTATTGCCGATCAGATGACCGTGGAGACCCCGTGGTTCAGCTAGCCCCGCCGTTGACTATTGGTCAAAAGGAATTTGACGAACTCGAGCAAATCCTTCGAAAGAGCCTTAGCAAGGCAAGCGAGTTGTTTGAATTGATGTAGTTCGCTCCTATAAAACTTGGGCCCAGATTCCTCCACAGGGATCTGGGCCCAAGAACATTAAGGACTAGGCTACAAATTGTGAATTCTCCAACATGGATAGATGTGCCAACACCAATTGGTTTAATCAGGGTATTTGAACTGCACGGCAAGATCTCGTCGGTAAATATCGCAGTGAGCAAATCATCAAAAGCCGCACCTGCCGCGTCAAAGTTACTGCGTGAAGCAAAAAGACAGATTGAGGATTATTTCTCTGGGAAACTCAAAAAATTTGACCTGCCGCTGGACCTATCCGGTGGAACAGAATTCCAGCAAGAGGTTTGGCGACAAATTTCCAAGATAAGTTTTGGCAAAAGTTTGAGCTACGCCGAAATCGCTCGAGTGATCGGAAGACCAAAAGCTTCTCGAGCCGTGGGTGGGGCTGTTGGCGCAAACCCAATTCCCTTAATTGTTGGCTGCCACAGGGTGATGGGGTCAACTGGAAAGATAACTGGATACTCGGGCGGTAAAGGTATCCCTACCAAAAAATGGTTACTCAAGCACGAAAACATCTCTGCAAGTGACATCTAATAACACCCGTAAATACGATGATGGCCGAACTCGCTGCATTTGGCCAGGCAATGATGAGCAATACATTTACTATCACGACACTGAGTGGGGTGTGCCTGTATACGGCGATAATGAACTTTTCGAGCGGATCAGCTTAGAGGGGTTTCAAGCTGGCTTGTCTTGGATCACGATCTTGCGCCGTAGAGAAGAGTTCCGAAAAGCCTTCAAAAACTTCGAGGTGTCTAAAGTTGCAAAATTTACCGATAGCCACGTCGAAAAGCTGATGCTCAATGAAGGGATAATCCGGAACCGAGCAAAAATAATTAGCACAATCAATAACTCTCGAATTATCCAAGATCTCCAAAAGTCTGAGCGAAGCATAAGCGATCTGGTTTGGAGCTTTGCCCCGAAACAAAAGCTAATTCCAGCAGCCAAGTTTGAGTGGCGGGTGACCACATCCGAGTCGGATGCGCTTAGTCGTGAGCTAAAAAAACTTGGCTTCGGATTCGTTGGATCTACCACGATGTACGCCCTAATGCAGGCGACCGGCTTAGTCAATGACCACGCCCCAGGCTGTTTCAGACGCAAGGAAATTATTTAGCAGCAGTTCCCTTTATTTGCCTAGCGAGATGAATCAGCACGTACACAGCACCCATAGCTAAGGCAACCGGTGCAAGAAGCCACCAAGCGTAATAAGATGCAACGAATGAATAGCTTGAAACAGTAAAAGCAAAATCACGAACCGGCGCGCAGGTAAATTTCTCGTAGTCACACGCTGTCTTTACAAAGGGTTCACTAAAACTGAAAGTTAGATAAGGCACCATAACTAAAACGCCAAGTACCCACATGCAATACTTCATGACTATTTGAGTTTTTATCAAATGTTTATTTCGCGATTTAAAACTCATAATCAAAGCCTAACAAAAACACTTCAGAGCGTTTCTGGAGTGACCAGAATGATCTTGTTTTCTTCTACTGTTAGTTTCAAGCCAACTTTTTTAGCCAGATTTGCTAACTCTTTCAAAGTCTGGGCAGGCCTTTCCTGCCTTACAAAAGCACCAACTAAATCACCCTTAGCTTTTTTATTGAAATGGTTTAGGGCTTTTCTTTTTCCGTCAACTTCAGAAACCACTTCAACCCAGAAAGATTCCAGGTTTTCTGGAACAGGTGAAAGTTCAACATAGCTTTTTGATCGCAAATCAATAATTGGCGAATCTACTAACCTTTCCCAAGCTTTTGGCTGATGCTCATTCCAAACCCTCTTGATCTCTAAATCTGGAAGCCTTGTTTCGGAAGATAGCCGATACCAAGGAATTCGATCGGTAGCCGAAATTAATCCAAATAATGCGCTTTGTATCAAGATGTGTCTGCGCATATTTTCAACCTCATTTGTTGAGAAAGAATTCACCCCGATTGCCTTGTATAGGGTTCCCGTGTATCGTTCAAAGGCGGCCATGGTAGGGGCATTTGGAATTTCAAGATTTCTATCTAAATCTTCGAGTTGCCTTTTAGATAACTTGAGCACTTTTGACCCTAAATCCTTGTTGGCTGAAACTTCCAACAGACTCGCCAAAATCTGGTCTCTGGCTTCATTGAGTTGCCCGTAACTCAGGTGCACCTGTGAAATGGTCAGCCCGGTTCCACCAATTTGCTTGGTTTCACTAGGTGGGAGCAATAACAGCACCAGACAAGCCTAAACTTGAATAATGGTAAAACTAACGAAGATATACACCCGAACCGGTGATGAAGGTTTGACCGGTCTGAGCGATTTCAGCCGAGTCAGAAAGACCGACCCCAGGATTGAAGCCTATGCCGATGTTGATGAGGCAAATTCGGCAATCGGTGTTGCGGTATCCCTAGCCCACAACGAATTTGATGAGGAGACTCTGCACCTACTCTCCCAAATCCAAAATGACCTCTTTGATTTAGGTGCGGACCTTTCCAACCCACTAAATGAATTCTACGAATACGAACCGCTTCGAGTTGATGCAGTTTGGGTCGACGCTTTAGAAGTCGCTATCGATAAGTACAACAGCCAATTAGAAAAATTGGACTCATTTATATTGCCGGGTGGTTCTGGGCTGGCTGCAGGATTACATTTAGCTCGCACCGTTGTCAGACGAGCAGAGCGGGCAACCTGGCACGCTATTGAAGAGTATGGAACGGAGCCAGCTAAAAAAGGACACAAAGACGGTGGTGTCAACGTAATCGCTGCTCGATACCTAAACCGCCTCAGCGATCTACTTTTCGTTCTGGCTCGCTACGCAAACCTAAAACACGGTGGCGATGTGAAATGGGTCCCGGCAGCAAATAGGCGGACTCCCCCAGAGAAAAGACGACCAGAACGGGATTAAAGCAAAATGCCTCAGGAATTCCTGAGGCATTTTTACTTTAGCCTTTAGGCAAGTTGTGCGGCTCTGGCTACGATAGTGACGACATCGTGTTCAACCGATAGAAAGCCATCATCTGCAGTTGCTTTGATGGACTCACCGGTTGGCAAAGTTATCCTGACTTCACCTGAACCTAGGATTGCCAACATCGGTTCGTGACCAGGTAGTAGACCAATCTCACCTTCGACGGTCTTGGCGATTACCATTTTGGCATCGCCAGACCAGACAGCTCGGTCAGCTGCTACTAGATCGACTCGAAGAGTTTTTTCGCCCATTATTACTTAGCTGTCTCTGCCTGAATCTTGGCCCATTGACGCTCAACGTCCTCTAGACCACCGACGTTAAAGAATGCCTGCTCGGCAACGTTGTCGAAATCACCATTGGCGATCTTTGAGAAGCCCTCGATGGTTTCCTTCAACGGAACTGTTGATCCTGGAACACCGGTGAACTTGGTTGCCATGTAGGTGTTCTGCGATAGGAACTGCTGGATACGGCGAGCACGAGATACGGTGATCTTGTCCTCTTCGCTCAATTCTTCAACACCCAAGATGGCGATGATTTCTTGAAGTTCCTTGTTCTTCTGCAGAATCTGCTTTACCTTAGTTGCAGTCTCGTAGTGGTCCTTGCTGATAAAGCGAGGATCAAGAATACGTGAAGTTGATGTCAATGGATCCACAGCAGGATACAGACCCTTTGATGCAATTTCACGGCTTAGCTCCGTAGTTGCATCCAAGTGAGCAAATGTTGTTGCAGGGGCCGGGTCAGTGTAGTCATCGGCAGGAACATAGATTGCCTGAAGTGAGGTAATCGAGTGTCCACGAGTTGAAGTAATTCGCTCCTGCAAAATACCCATCTCATCGGCAAGGTTTGGCTGGTATCCCACAGCTGACGGCATACGTCCTAGCAGTGTAGAAACCTCAGAGCCGGCCTGAGTGAAACGGAAGATGTTGTCAATAAACAGAAGTACGTCCTGCTTTTGAATATCGCGGAAGTACTCTGCCATTGTCAAAGCTGACAGGGCAACACGCAAACGGGTGCCAGGAGGCTCATCCATTTGGCCGAAGACCAGTGCTGTCTTATCGATAACACCGGATTCAGTCATTTCGTCGATTAGGTCGTTACCTTCACGGGTGCGCTCACCCACACCAGCAAACACTGACACACCGTCGTGATCTTCAGCCACGCGGTAAATCATTTCCTGGATCAAAACGGTCTTACCAACACCAGCACCACCGAATAGACCAATCTTTCCACCACGAACATATGGGGTTAGTAGGTCAATAACCTTGATGCCGGTCTCAAACATCTCAGTCTTAGACTCGAGCTGGTCGAATGATGGTGGGTTGCGGTGAATTGGCCAGCGCTCAGTGACTTCAATCTTCTCTCCGGGTGCTGCATTCAAAACATCACCGACGACGTTGAACACCTTACCCTTGGTTACATCACCGACTGGAACAGAGATAGGCGCTCCCGTATCGGTTACTGCCTGACCTCTGACCAAACCATCGGTTGGCTTTAGGGCAATAGCACGAACCAGGTCATCACCTAGGTGCTGAGCCACTTCGAGGGTTAGTCTCGAAGTCTCACCGTTTAGAGTGATTTCTGTGGTTAGGGCGTTATAGATACCAGGGATACCATCATGTGGGAACTCGATGTCCACCACAGGTCCAGTTACTCTAGCGATACGTCCGGTTGCACCAGTTTTGTTCTCGGCCATTTCTATTCTTTCTATTCTTTGTCGCTAGTGTCGACAAGTGCGTCGGCACCACCAACGATTTCGGAAATCTGCTGGGTAATTTCTGACTGTCTAGCGGAGTTAGACAATCTTGTGTAGTTGCGGATCAACTTGTCGGCGTTTTCGGTAGCCGACTTCATTGCTTTCTGCCTTGCTGCGTGCTCAGCTGCAGCTGACTGCAGCATTGCATTGAAGATGCGGCTTTCGATATAAACCGGAAGTAGCGCATCCAAAACCTTGTTCACATCTGGTTCAAACTCATAAAGCGGGAATACTTCGTTTGAACTAGGGGCTTCGACACCCTCGACAATCTCCAGAGGCAACAAGCGAACGACCTGAGGCTCCTGGCTAATCATGCTGATGAACTTGTTATAGACCAGGTGAATCTCGTCGACTCCCCCATTCTCGTAACCTAAGTTGAAAGCTTCGACCACTGCCTCGGCTAATTCTTGGGCGGTAGTAAACACCGGAAGATCAGTACCACCGGTCCAGGACTTGATCGCCGCTCTCTTTCGGAAGGAGAAGAAACCCACAGCTTTTCGGCCAACTAGATAGTAAACAACGTCTTTACCTTGCTCCTTTAGAAGCTGAGTTAGTTGATCAGCTTCTTTTAGAACGTTTGAGGAAAAAGCTCCAGCCAAACCACGGTCGCTGGTGAAAATAACTACAGCGGCACGGCGGATTTGGGTGCGCTCAGTTGTTAGCGGGTGGTCGATGTTTGAAAATGTAGCAACAGCCGAAACCGCACGGGTGATGGCACGAGAATAAGGGTTGGCGGCGGCTAGGCGCTGCTGTGCCTTATAGATACGTGAGGCGGAGATCAACTCCATCGCCCGCGTAATCTTCTTGGTCGTCTGGGCAGACTTGATTTTCTGCCGATAGACCCGAAGTTGCGCTCCCATGATTTTCCCTTACTTATTCCCTTAGCGCTTCTGCTTTACAATCTGCTCTTGATCGACTTCTTCTTCAGCGATAGCCTCAACCGACTCATTGCCAACAGAAGCCAAAGACTTTCCGACACCAGTAAGGAATACCTTCTTGAACTTGAGCACTTCACCTTCTAGCACGGTAGTGGTTTCGTCATCCAAGTTGTTGGTTTCACGAATTGTGGTCAGCACGCTGGTGTTGCGGCGAAGGTAGTCAAGCAACTCGCTCTCAAAGCGAAGGACATCTTCAACCGGAACTTCATCTAACTTTCCAGTGGTTCCAGCCCAGATAGAGACGGTCTGCTCCTCAACCGGATAAGGCGAATACTGTGGTTGCTTTAGTAGTTGCATCAAGCGTGCACCACGAGCTAGCTGCTGGCGAGAAGCTGCGTCCAAGTCGCTAGCGAACATGGCGAAGGCTTCAAGCGAACGATACTGAGCTAGCTCAAGCTTTAGAGTTCCAGACACCTTCTTGATGCCCTTAACCTGAGCGGCTCCACCAACACGAGAAACCGAAATACCCACGTCAATAGCTGGTCTCTGGTTTGCGTTAAACAGATCCGATTGCAAGAAGATCTGACCATCGGTAATCGAAATCACGTTGGTCGGGATGTAAGCGGATACGTCGTTTGCCTTTGTTTCGATGATTGGAAGTCCAGTCATCGAACCGCCACCTAGTTCATCGTTTAGTTTGGCGCAACGCTCAAGTAGGCGTGAGTGAAGGTAGAAGACGTCACCAGGGTACGCCTCGCGGCCTGGTGGGCGACGAAGTAGTAGTGAGATTGAACGGTATGCCTCTGCCTGCTTGGACAGGTCATCAAAAATGATTAGAACGTGCTTGCCGCCATACATCCAGTGTTGTCCAATTGCGGAACCTGTGTAAGGAGCAAGATACTTGAATCCAGCTGGGTCCGATGCAGGCGAAGCCACGATTGTGGTGTAGTCCATAGCGCCAGCTGCCTCAAGAGCACCCTTTACCGAAGCGATGGTTGAGCCCTTCTGACCGATAGCAACATAAATACAGCGAACCTGCTTCTTTGGATCTCCAGATTCCCAGTTAGCCTTCTGGTTAATGATGGTGTCAATCGCAATAGCCGTCTTACCGGTCTGGCGGTCACCAATAATTAGCTGGCGCTGACCACGGCCGATTGGAATCATCGCATCAATTGCCTTGATACCAGTTTGTAGCGGTTCGTGAACTGACTTTCGAGCCATAACGCCTGGTGCTTGAAGTTCAAGAGCACGACGGGTCTCCGATTTGATTTCACCTTTACCGTCGATTGGAGTACCAACTGGGTTTACTACGCGACCTAAGAACTCATCACCTACTGGAACAGAAAGAATCTCGCCGGTGCGCTCTACTTTCATACCTTCGACAATGTGCCCGAACTCACCAAGGATAATCACACCGATTTCCCGCTCATCTAGGTTCTGGGCTAGTCCTAGAGTTCCATCCTCGAACTTTAGTAGTTCGTTAGCCATGACGCTCGGCAGGCCTTCAACGTGAGCGATACCATCACCAGCATCGATGACGTGCCCGACCTCGGTACGGCTAGCCGCAGTTGGCTCGTAGGACTTAGCAAAGTCTTTCAGTGCATCGCGAATCTCGTTCGGACTGATGCTTAGATCTGCCATTTTTGTAGTTCCTTCTGTTTTAGAAGCGTTAGCTTCGGTTTACACTCGCAGCGGCGTGGACCAACTGCTGTTTTAGGTTGTTCAAACGGTTAGCGACGCTACCGTCAATAATCTCTCCTGCAACCTCGACGACGATTCCGCCGATGATGCTTGGATCTACTTCTACATTTAGCTTGATTGACTCCCCGTAGCTTTTTGCAAGGTCTTGGGTGAGTTGTTCTAACTGCTGTTGGCTTAGCGAGCCGGCCACCTTGACGTTAGCAACAAGAGACCTGCCGTAAGCGGCGACCTGCTTAGCAAACTGGTCAAGGACTGCGCCAACTTTTCTGCCTCTAGCGCCACTTACTGCCTGGAGAATCAATGCCTTTGAGACTTCATTCACTCGATTTGCCAGCAGAGTTTCGACCAGGTTAAGTTTTGCTGAGTTTGGAGCGCTCTTGCTGCTCAAAGCAAATTGCAGTTCTCGATCCGAGGAAACAGTTTTACCAAAGGCAAAAAGTTCCGCAAGGATTTGATCAAGTTGGTTGCTGTTGCTAGCTGAGGCAGCGTAAACGCCAAGTTGTTCAAGACCTACCACAAGGTCTATCCCCCTTGAAAAACGCTTAGCCACAAACATCTTCAGGAACTCGATGGCACTTGCGCTTACCTTTCCTGCAAATACTCGCTCAATAAGCGCGTTCTTTGCTGCACTGTCGGAGGAAGGGTCCGACAGGATGCCGCGCAACTGGGCATTGCCAGCAATTGCGTCAGCGACACGGAAAAGGTCAGTTGCAAAATCTAACCCACCGCTTAGGTATGAGGAAATCTCATCCTTAGCTTGGGCTAATGCCTGACGAGTTGAAGATGCCATTTCTAGTTTTTGCCATCCTTTTGCAAACTGTTCAAGAAGTCATCAACGATTCCAGCTGAATTCTTGTCTTCTTTCAGGTTCTGCTTCACCACTGCACCAGCAAGGTCAAGAGCTAGAGCACCAACTTCGGTGCGCAGTGAGATGATTGCCGCTTGACGCTCAGCCTCAATCTGCTTCTTCGCATTCTCTAAGTAGCTATCTGCTTCCGCATGAGCTTTTACGATGATCTCGTCCTTGATAACTGAAGCCTCGGCTATTGCTCTGCTGATAGTTTCTGCACGCTCAGCTCTAGCAGCTGCCTGCTCAGCTTCGATGTTTGCAGTCTTTTGAGCAGCTTCAGATTGAGCTTTCTCGGCTTCGGCTAGACGACCTTCAATGGCCGCCGTCCTTGCATCGATGTTCTTTTTGAAGCTTGGTAGAACTTTGAACCAGAAAAAGACCAGCAGAATCGCGAAAACTACTGCTGACCAAATAATGTCAGCAGGTGCCGGCAACAGCGGGTTCGCTGAAGCGGATGCACGAACGATTTCGTAGATACCTGTAGTCATTTAAGTTTTTACCCTATGCGGTGAAGATGAACGGGGTAGCTAGACCAATAAGCGCTAGAGCCTCGGTAAAGGCGATACCTAGCCACATGGTTACCTGTAGACGGCTAGCCAATTCAGGCTGACGGGCAATCGACTCGATGGTCTTAGAAACAACTAGACCTACACCGATGCCAGGGCCGATGGCTGCAAGGCCGTAGCCGATTACGCCGAGGTTACCGCTGATCTGTGATACCTGAGTTGCAGCTTCTGCTGCTAAGTGAATAATCTGCACTTTATTTTCCTTCCATGGTTTGAGCTAACTTTTGCTAGCCCTTAGTTCTTAGTGTTCATCTGCTAGCGACAACTGGATGTATACGGTCGTTAGCAGAGTGAATACATAAGCTTGCAGGAATGCCACCAGCATCTCAAAGAGAGTGAAGACAAACCCAAAAGTAAAAGTTCCAATGCCCATTAGCTTGAAAATGCCATCGGTATTGAAGAAGAAGAACTGGGTTGCGGTAAAGCAAAGCACCAACAGTAAGTGTCCGGCGATCATGTTCATCATCAGACGAAGAGCCAGTGTCACCGGGCGAAGAATGAAGGTTGAAAGAAACTCAATTGGAGTAACGAGCACGTAGAACGCTGGTGGAACACCTGAAGGGAAAAGTGCGCTCTTGAAAAAGCGTATGCCGTGTCTTTTTATACCGGCATAGATAAACGTAAAGTAGGCGGCGGCAGCCAGCACCAGCGGTAAGCCGATGACCGAAGTTCCCGCGATGTTCAATCCTGGAATAATTCCAGTGATGTTCATTCCCAAGACCAGGAAGAAGATTGTCGTTAAAAGCGGCAGGAAGCGGTCGCCGTCTTTTTCACCGAGCTGCTCGTGAGCAATTGATTTACGTACGAAATTAAGCGCTATTTCACCGAACATCTGGAATCGAGACGGAACATAGCTGTTGGTGGCAACGCTCTTTCTGAAACGGTTAGCCCACATGGTAAACAACACGATAATTACGGTTAGCACTAGGAAACGGATCAACATGATTCGGTTGATTTCAAACCAAGTTCCCGCGAAGAAAATTACTTCAGGGTAAAACTCGTTAATTGACGGAGCCTCAAAGCCACCTTCACCTTCGGTGACTGGCCTAACTACCGTGTTAAGCAGCGACAACGTTTGAGCGAACAGCTTGGTCTCCTGTTTCGGGGCAAGGTTATGCCTTGCGGCGATTTACAGTGCTTTTTCGACCCAAAATACTCAGGTCAACACCTAAATGTTATCAGTAGCAAGTACCCCGAAAATGCCGAAAATGGGTAAATTTCTAGCAAACTAGGGAAGTTTTACCTCTGGGGATAACCTCGCCTTGTTCACCACCCAGGTGTCTAAAACCAGCCCTCCGATTACGGCGGCTACCACAGTGAAAAAGACAATTGGCCTAGCGGCACTAACCAGCCAGTCGGCTTGGTTCAGATAGCTGAAGATAACTAAAAATAGGATCATCTTGATTAGCCACCCCCCTAGAACCAGTGCCAGCAAACCGCCTATTTTCATCTTTGAGCCAAAGAGCACGCTAAGGACAGTTAGGGCGGTGAAAGCAAAAGCGGCTGCCGATCCGGCCCAAGCAGCCAATATTCCTGATATTCCCGCTACAAAAAAGCCAATAAATGAAGCGACGACCGCAATCATGGCCACTAGAAGGGCCCCCAACCAGCTAACTCTTTTCATCACACTATTCACATCATCAAACATTGCTTACTGCCTTTCGTTTTTGAAATTTCACCAGTGCTGGCCGGAATGTGTAGAGCAGAGAAATGGTTACGGAAATTGTGGCAAAGATTATTACCCAAACAATCTCTGTCAAAAACAACATTAGGCAACTCACCGAAACTGAAGCGCTCCAAAGGTAAAAAACCAAAACAGAACTTAGATGCGAGTGGCCAAAATCCTGTAGTCGATGGTGCAGGTGTTTTCTATCCGCTGCAAATGGCGACTTACCAGCAGCTAGACGACGCAGCACAGCCAGGGCAAAATCCAAGAGAGGCAAGATAAGAATTGAGATTGGCAGAATCAAAGGCAGGATTGCTGGTACCAGATCGCTTCGGTTAAGTGAAGCCGGATCAATCTGACCAGTAACGGTCAGGGCAGAAGTTGTCATGAGTAGGCCGAGTAGAAGCGCTCCGCCATCGCCCATAAAGATTTTTGCGACATGCCAGTTGTGCGGCAAGAAACCAATACACATTCCGATCACTATCGCTGAGAGCATGCTGGCTAAGTTGAAGTAGTTTGTCGGTGAAATTTCCTGGGCAAGTAAATAGGAATAAACAAAAAAGACAATAGTGCCGATAAGCACTACCCCGGCTACTAAACCATCCAAGCCATCTATGAAATTCACCGCATTCATGATTAGGACAGCTAGGAATACCGTGACTACGAACGAAACCCCAAAAGAGCCAACGGTGATGCCAAAAATTGGCAGTGAGACTATTTGCACACCATTCCAAGCCAAGACGGCAGCGGCAATGAATTGACCAGCGAGTTTCAAAGTCCAATCGAGATCATAAATATCATCCAGAAAGCCAACTGCAGTGATAATCAGCGCGGCACCGGCAATGGCGATTATCGGTGTCGGGTCACTGAAAACTACGTCAAACCAACCAATTGGGGCCGCAATCAGAAGCGAAACCGTGAAGCCAAGAAACATGGCCACGCCGCCAATCCGCGGGGTTGGCTTTTCATGGGAGTCTCGAGATCTAATTGCCTTTGGGTAAATTTTGTATCTGGTTGCTAACTTTCTAACTAAGAAAGTTGCTAGGTAAGTCACCACACCGGCAACCGCCATCAGCAACAGATACGCTCTCACTTATTCGGCTTTCGCCTCGAGCAGGTCACCGATTACAGATCTAATCTTCGCTTCCGATAGCGCCCCGCGACGGATAACCTTAACGACACCGGTGGTCGAGAGTTTTCCATCTTTGTCATAACTATCTACCAAATTAGTCATATCCAAAATTGTCGAAGCCTCCCCCTTCGGGCTCGATCCTGAATCCAAATAAACGGCAACCGATTCCTGCAAGTAATCGAAAGCCTGCTGGCAAGTGATTGCAGCTGGCTGAGCAGTTAGGTTCGCACTAGAAACTGCAAGCGGCCCAGTTTCTTCAATTAGCGCTAAAGCAATCTTGTGATCTGGAACACGAAGGGCAACGGTCCCTCTTGTCTCACCGAGATCCCAATCAAGTGAAGGTTGTGATTTGAATATCATGGTGAGCGCTCCAGGCCAGAATGTTTCGGCAAGTTTTATTGCCGCGTCTGGAATTGATTCAACAAGTGCTCTTGCTTGGTTCAAACCTGTGACTAGAACTGGTGGAGGTGACTGTCTGCCGCGACCTTTTGCATCGAGTAGTCCTTGAACAGCGGCAGGAGAAAAAGCATTCGCAGCGATGCCGTAGACGGTATCGGTAGGCAGCACAACAAGTTCAGTTCTTCCGAGAGCGACTTTGGCTAATCTCATTCCAGTTAGTAGTTCAGTATCTACTGAACAATCGAATATCCTTTGCACTTGCCTCCCACTACCTTCTAGCGCTAACCATGCGATCACGGCCAGCTAAATCTTTGCCAGTCACAACATCCTGCCAACCCAAGTCAAGCAGAATTTGCCTCACAGCAGCACCCTGCATATCAGCGTGCTCAATTACTAGTTTCCCACCTAGCTTGACCAATTCGAGTCCTCTTTCAGCCACCGTGCGTAACATGTCCAAACCATCGCTGCCACCGTAGAGCGCTAATGAGGGATCATGCAGGTGAACCTCTGGATAAATAGGAATCATGTCATTGGGGATATACGGCGGATTGGAAATCAGCAAATCGACTTCTCCAGCCAGATCTGGGAAAGCTTCAGCCAAATCGCCTTGAACTAATACCGCACCTGGTGCGTACTTGGCGAAATTGACCCGAGTGTAATTAAGCGCATCTTCACTAAGTTCCACGGCGAAAACCTTAGCCTGCGGTCTTTCAACTGCAACGGAGAGAGCTATTGCGCCAGAACCGGTGGCTAGATCAACAACAACTGGTTTGGCAACTGGGATTTCGGAGAGTAGCTGCAATGCTCTCTCAACTACTGTCTCAGTTTCAAATCTAGGAACAAAAACGCCTGGACCAACTTTTAACTCGAGGGTTCGAAAATAGGCAACCCCGGTCAGATGCTGAAGTGGTTCCCGTGAAGCTCTGCGTTCTGCCAAGATCAGAAACTCATCTAACTGGTCTCCCAGTATTTCTTCGCCGGTTACTGCTTTAGCTAGAAGGTCACCCCGACTGATTTCTAAAACAAAACTGAGCAAGATTTCCGCATCGGCCTGGGCCGACTCGATGCCACAGGAAGAGAACTTCTGAGCGGTTTCCGCTAGAAGATCTTGAAGCTTCATTAGCTGGCTTCTCCGAGAGCTGCCAGCCTAGCTTCTTCATCTGCACTGATTGCTGACTGAACAACCGGCTCTAAAGCCCCGTCCATTACCTGGTCTAAGTTATAAGCTTTATAACCGGTGCGATGATCGGCAATTCTATTCTCAGGAAAGTTATAGGTGCGGATTCTTTCACTACGGTCCACGGTGCGAACCTGAGATTTTCTCGCAGCGCTTTGCTCTGCTTCGATGGCTTCCTGCTGGGCTGCAAGTAACCTAGCGCGCAATACACGCATCGCAGCCTCACGGTTTTGCAGCTGTGATTTTTCATTTTGCATGGAAACAACGATGCCAGTTGGCAAGTGGGTGATTCTAACAGCGGAGTCGGTGGTGTTTACCGACTGGCCGCCAGGTCCTGATGAGCGAAAAACATCAATTCGAATTTCATTCGCGCTTATCTCAACTTCCTCTGGTTCATCAACCTCAGGAAATACCAGTACTCCAGCGGCAGACGTGTGAATGCGGCCCTGAGTCTCGGTAACCGGAACACGTTGAACTCGATGCACTCCACCTTCATATTTGAGGTGAGCCCAAACTCCTTCAGCTGGATCTGCAGAATTGCCCTTGATAGCAAGTTGAACATCCTTATAGCCGCCGAGATCAGATTCGTTTTTATCAAGGATCTCGGTCTTCCAACCCTTGCTATTTGAATACTGGATATACATTCTCAATAAATCGGCGGCAAATAGAGCAGACTCTGCCCCACCCTCGCCAGCTTTGATTTCCATGATCACATCACGGCCATCATCCGGATCACGCGGAATCAAAAGTCTGCGGAGTTTTTCATTTGCCTCATGGAGCTTCTCTTCCAAACCTGGAATTTCAGCGGCGAACTCTTCGTCCTCTTTCGCCATTTCCCTGGCAGCGTTTAGGTCATCTTGCAAAGAATTCACGCTATGGTAAGCGGCAACTATTGCATTGAGTTCGGCATAACGACGGTTTAGTTTTTTAGCCAATGCTGGATTGGCATGAACCGATGCGTCGGATAGCTGACTTTGCAGTTGGGTATGCTCAGCCAGCAGAGCCTGGACTGAAGCTAACATTATTCTCCGTCGGAACCGCTAGGCACTGGCATTGACTTTTGAACCATCATCAAAAACTCAACGTTGCTCTTAGTTTCCTTCAAACGGTTCAAAACAAGTTCAAGTGCTTGCTGCTGTTCAAGACCGGCAAGTGCGCGACGAAGCTTCCAAACAATCTTTGTTTCATCTGGGCTCATCAGCATTTCCTCACGACGGGTACCGGATGCATTGACATCCACTGCTGGGAAGATGCGCTTATCCGCTAGAGATCGAGACAAGCGAAGTTCCATGTTTCCAGTTCCCTTGAATTCTTCGAAGATAACCTCATCCATCTTGGATCCAGTTTCTACAAGTGCTGTAGCCAGGATCGTCAACGAACCACCATCTTCAATATTTCTAGCGGCACCGAAGAATCGCTTCGGTGGATAAAGCGCTGACGAGTCAACACCACCGGAGAGGATTCGGCCCGAGGCTGGCGCAGAAAGGTTATAGGCACGGCCTAGACGAGTGATGGAGTCCAAAAGCACGACAACATCGTGGCCCAGCTCAACAAGACGCTTGGCTCTTTCAATTGCTAATTCGGCAACCGTGGTGTGGTCTTCGGCTGGGCGATCGAAGGTTGAGGCAATGACCTCGCCCTTTACTGTGCGCTGCATATCGGTAACTTCTTCTGGGCGCTCATCAACTAGAACGACCATTAGGTGGACCTCTGGGTTGTTGGCGGAAATTGAATTCGCAATCGCCTGAAGAACCAGTGTCTTACCGGCTTTCGGCGGCGACACTATCAGACCACGCTGACCCTTACCGATTGGCGCAACCAAATCGATGATCCTGGTAGAAAGCTTGGTTGGTTCAGTTTCAAGACGAAGTCTGGACTGAGGGTAAAGCGGGGTTAGCTTGCCAAACTCAACACGGTTTGCAGACTCTTCAGCGCTTTGACCATTGATGGAATCAACTCTGACTAAAGCGTTGAACTTTTGTCTACCCTGGTGCTCACCTTCACGTGGTTGGCGAATAGCACCGATTACGGCGTCACCCTTACGCATCGAATACTTCTTTACCTGACCAAGTGAAACATAAACATCGTTAGGGCCGGCTAGATAACCGCTTGTTCTTACGAACGCGTAGTTATCGAGGATGTCTAGAATTCCAGCAACTGGAATCAAAACATCATCAGGTGAAATTTCTGGTTCGACATCATCGCGATCGCGGTTGCGGTTGCGATCTCTGTCGCGGAAACGATCATTGCGGTTACGATTACGGTTACGGTTTCTTCCGCCACCCTGACGTTCTGGACGTTCACTGTCGTATTCGCGCTGTGGTCTATCGGTTTTTACTTCTTCTTGAACTTCAGCTGTTTTTTCAACTTTTGGTTCTGCTACTACAACTTCCGCTGCCTCACTGGTCTTACGCGTACGAGTCGTCTTTTTTGGTTCTGCGCCTTCGGCTACCTCTGGAGTCGCACTGACTCGTCTTGATCGCTTAGGGGCACTCTCGTTTTGGATTTCATCCATGTATTTTTGCTCTTTCTTGTATGACAATCGGTTTCAGTGTTTGAGGTGGATTGCCCTGAGGCACGAGCTACTCGTGCTTTATCCGTAAAACTTTTACGGGATTTAGTACCAAATTGCTATGAACTAGCGGTACGTGATAACTGTAGCACCTTTGAAATCAACCGCCAACAGTAAAGGCCGCCATTGTGGGAAATTTTGGGCTGCTAGTCTGGCCGCTTCTAGGCGCTGAGCGGGATCACTGGCTAAAACTAGGACCGACGGGCCAGCCCCGGAAACAACCGCAGCATGGCCGGATTTACGCAACAAGGCAATAACCGCTTCGGTTTCTGGCATGGCAGCGGCACGGTAATTCTGGTGCAACTTGTCCTCCGTGGCCGCCAATAAAAGCTCTGGGGACTGAGTTAGCGCTGCGATCAAAAGAGCCGAACGAGAAAGATTGAAGACGGCATCATCGTACGGCACAGTCTCTGGCTGCAAGCTTCTGGCCAGCTCAGTAGACATTTGGTTCTTGGGCACCAAAAGTAATGGCGAAACACCACGGTGAACATAAAGTTTTTTATACTTTGGTCCAGCCTGATCCTGCCAAGCAATGGTGAGACCACCGAATAGAGCAGGTGCAACGTTATCCGGGTGCCCTTCTAAATCGGTAGCAAGTTCCAGTAACTTCTCTGAACTGAACTCAACTACACCTTCGAGTAGTCCTTTGGCGGCCATGATGCCGGCAACCACAGCTGCTCCAGATGAACCCATTCCCCTGCCGTGAGGAATGTAATTATGCGCCGTTAGCCTTAGTCCTGGCACTGGGACTCTTGATTGTGCGAAGGTGTGAAGCAAAGCTTTAACAATCAGATTTTGTTCGCCGGTTGAAACTTCTCCTTCACCCTCGCCCAAAACTTTGACTTGAATATCTGGTGCATCAACTGCTTCGACTTCCAATTCATCGTAAAAAGATAGTGCCATACCTAAAGTGTCAAAACCTGGGCCAAGGTTTGCCGAAGTTGCTGGCACCTTTACGACCACTTTTCTACCAATCAAGGCATTCGCTTCATCGAATCTCATTTGGTTCGCTCCAAACCAAGCAGTTCAGCAACCTGAGCTGCATCTTTTGAGCAGGAAGTGGGTTGAACATCATTTCCAGACTCATCTTTTAGAGCCCAACCAACATCCTTCAAACCGTGCCCGGTAACGGTGATTACGATTTTTGCCTTTGCATCAACTTTTCCAAGCTTGGCAAACTTAAGTAACCCGGCTGCACCGGTAGCTGATGAAGGCTCAACAAATACACCAATTTCATTAGAGAGCCAGCGATGCATCGAGAGAATCTCTTGATCGGTAACGGAATCAAATTCACCACCGGAAACCTTTTGCGCATTAATCGCCAGATCCCATGAAGCAGGATTTCCAATTCGAATAGCCGTTGCGATAGTTTCAGGTTTTTCAATCGGATGGCCAGCAATAAACGGAGCTGCACCTTCAGCTTGAAAACCCAACTGTCTCGGCAAGTTCTTTATTTCGCCTGACTGTTGTAACTCGAGGTAGCCCTTGAAATAGGCCGAATAGTTTCCTGCGTTTCCCACCGGCATCACGTGGTAATCAGGGACGAACCCTAAGGCGTCAAAAACTTCAAAGCTGGCGGTCTTTTGACCTTCTAACCGGTCTGGATTCACTGAATTCACTAAGTGCACAGCATAGTTTTCACTCAGATCGCGCGCTAAGACTAGGCAGTCATCAAAGTTTCCCTGAACCTGCAAGATTTCGGCCTTGTGGGCAATTGCCTGAGCCAATTTACCAAGCGTGATTTTGCCCTCTGGGATAAGAACCACCGATTTAATTCCAGCTTTTGCAGCATATGCGGCGGCGCTCGCTGATGTGTTGCCGGTCGAAGCACAAATCACTGCTTTTGCACCGTGAGCAACAGCCTTAGATACCGCCATCGTCATGCCACGATCTTTGAATGAACCGGTCGGATTCATTCCTTCAACTTTTAGCCAGACCTCATCAGCACCAACTAACTTTGCTAGCGCAGGAGCATGCACCAGAGCGGTGCCACCTTCGCCAAGAGTGACAATCGGAGTTTCTTTATCGATATCTAATCGATCAAAATATTCGGTAATTACACCGCGCCATGGCTTTGCCATTTACTCGCCTTCCACTCGAATTACCGAGGTGACTTCTTCAACAGCGCTACTGGCCGAAAGGGCACGTACCACGTCTGCTAATTTTTGATCTGTCGCAGGATGAGTGCCAATTTCTAGCCAGGCGGTGCTCTCGGCCTCAATCATTTTTGCCGATTGCTCAACAGTTTCAATTGATACTCCTTGCTCAGCAAAAATAGATGCGATCTGCGCCAAGACACCGGGTTGATCAGAAACTGCCAAAGTAATTTGATATCTTGTTGTGATTCGGCTAATTGGAAGCACCGCCAAATCGGCGTGCGCGGAATCGGCAAGCCCAGGTCCACCGGCGACGTGACGCTTTGCTGCAGAGACCAAATCTCCCATCACGGCGGAAGCAGTTTGCAAACCTCCGGCTCCTGAGCCATAGAACATAAGTGATCCGGCAGCTTCCGCTTCAACGAAAACCGCATTGAATGCTCCGCGCACTGACGCTAGCGGGTGCTCAAGTGGAATCATCGCTGGATACACTCGCACGGATATTCCCTCAGGATCCGAATCTGTTGCAGAGATCTTCTCACAGATAGCTAGAAGCTTGATCACATAGCCATCGCGCTTCGCTGCCGCAATCTGCTCACTAGTAATCTTGCTGATACCCTCGCGGTAAACCCGATCTAGTGGCACTTCTGTGTGAAAGGCAAGTGAGGCGAGAATGGCGGCTTTCTGCGCTGCATCGTAACCTTCGATATCTAGGCTCGGGTCAGCCTCAAGATAGCCAAGCTTGGTTGCTTCGGCCATTGCTTGTTGCAAATTACAGCCAGTTGAATCCATTCGATCCAGGATGAAGTTTGTTGAGCCGTTTACTATACCCATGATTCTTTTAACCTTGTCACCGGCTAATGATTCTCTGAGTGGCCGAATGATCGGAATTGCACCGGCTACAGCAGCTTCAAAATAAAGTTGTGCTCCAACTTGTTCGGCTGCTTCGAAAAGCTCTTCACCATTATTTGCCAGTAATGCCTTATTTGCAGTGATTACATCGCTACCTGAATTAAGCGCTTGAAGAATATAGGTTCTGGCTGGCTCGATACCGCCCATAACTTCAATGACTATATCGGCCCCAAGAATTAGCGCTTCAGGAGCGGTAGTTAGCAACTCGGTGGGGATTTGGTAGTCGCGGGCAGATTGTTTATCGCGGACCAATACGCCAACTAGTTCAAGTTCTGCCCCAACTCTAAGGGCCAGTTCTTTTCTGTTCTCCAGCAAGAGTTTGGCAACCTGCGAGCCGACTGATCCGGCTCCTAAAAGCGCTATTCGAAGTGGCCTGTATTCAATCATTTCTTCGCCTTCACATCTCTTGTCAATAAATCCTGCTCGGTTTCGGCTCTAACCAATAGCTCAACCTTGCCCTGATCTACTGCAACCATTGCCGCTCTAGGCAGATAGTTGTAATTGCTAGCCAGCGAGTAGCAGTAAGCCCCAGTGGTGGCCACCGCGAGTAAATCATTTGGCGCGATATCCCCTGGCAGGTACCCGTCGCGAACAACGATATCTCCAGACTCACAGTGCTTACCGACAACTCGAACAAGTGCCGGATCTTCGGAAGAATCTCTTGAAACCAAGGCGCAGGTGTAGTTGGCCGAGTAGAGCGCAGGTCTCGCGTTATCACTCATTCCACCGTCGATGCTTACATATTTGCGAACTAGGTTCTCCTCACCCACTAACACATCTTTGGTTGTGCCGACGTTATACAACGTGATGCCGCTTGGGCCAGCGATGTATCGACCAGGTTCAAAAGCTAGAACAGGAATTGGAATACCTAACTCTTCGCATTGCTTGGCAACGGCTGAGATTATTGTTTCGGCAACATATTCAATGGCTAATGGCTGCTCATTTTCGGTATAGGCCACACCGAAGCCACCACCTAAATTGAGTTCTGGTACTGGCCCAGATTTTAGTAACTCGGCGTGTAAGCGAACTAGTCTCTTTGCCGCTTCGACAAATCCCTCAACTGCAAATATCTGTGAACCAATATGTGAATGCAAGCCTAGAAATTCCAAGTGATTATGTGAGCGAATAGTCTCAACTACCGCAGCAACATCGTTTATGGCAATGCCGAATTTTTGATCTTCTCTCGCAGTTGCTAAATATTCGTGCGTGTGTGCGTGCACTCCGCTATTTACTCTCAACCGCACAGCTTGAATACGATCCTGTGAACCAGCAGCCGAGGCGATGCGCTCAACCTCAATTTCACTATCGATCACCACCACACCGACACCAGTTGTTACAGCTCTGCCGATTTCGCTGTGGGATTTGTTGTTTCCGTGCAGGCCGATTCGCTCCGGGGCAATACCTCCGGCTAGGGCCACCGCCATCTCGCCATTTGAAGAAGTATCCAATGACAAACCAAGTTCGTCCACCCAGCGAACAATTTCAGTGTTTAGTAGTGCCTTACCTGCGTAATAGATTTTCGCTTGAGTGCCGTGCCGCTTTGCCGCCTCTTCGAAGGCCTGTTTAATCTTTTTTGCACGAGCAAAAAAGTCCTGTTTGTCTAAGACATACAAAGGTGTTCCAAACTGTTGTGCCAGGTCGGCTACCGCTACCCCAGCTAAAAAGCAGTGCCCGTCTTCGCCACGCACAAAATTAGCCGGCCAGATATTTTCATTCAAGGAGTTAACATCTGCTGGAACGTTGAGCCAGTCTGGAGCTAGTAATTCACTCATCATTACATCCGCTCCGGTGCGCTCACGCCAAGAAGCGCCAAGCCACTTGATAGAACCACGCTGGCCGCGTTGTTTAGCCACAACCTGGTGCGGTGCACGCTTTCCACCGGTTTGCCTGAGAGCGGGGTAACCCGGCAGTTGTCATACCAACGGTGGTAACTTCCAGCAACTTCTTCGAGGTAGCGAGCCACCAGATGAGGCGCTCGTTGCTCAGCGGCATGACGCAGCACCTCCGGGTATTGCGCCAGCTTCGCCAGCAATTCGCTTTCGGTTGCATGACTGAGCAGAGCGGGATCAAATTCCTCGTCAGTAACCAAAAGACTTGCTGCGTTATTGGCTACCTGCTTAGTTCTTGCGTGGGCATACTGAACGTAGAAAACCGGGTTATCGTTAGTCTTTTTTGCTAACAGGTCTAAATCGATATCCAACATCGAATTAATTGACGACCGGGTAAGCGCATAACGAGCCGCATCCACCCCAACCGCTTCAACTAGATCTTCCATGGTGACAACTGTCCCAGCTCGCTTAGACATTCTTACCGGCTCACCGTTTCGAACAAGATTGACTAACTGCCCAATGAGAATTTCCAAATTCACGCCTGGCTCGTCGCCAAAGGCAGCGCACATAGCCATCATTCTTGGCACATACCCGTGATGGTCAGCTCCCAGCATATAAATTGCTCGATCGAAACCACGTTCACGTTTATCTAGGTAGTAAGCCAGATCACCAGCGATGTAGGCGGCTTCGCCATCTCTTTTTATGACTACGCGATCGCGATCATCACCGAAAGAACTTGAGCGCAACCAGATCGCACCGTCTTCTTCAAAAATGTGGCCAAGATTTCTAAGTCGATCTATTGCCTTAGATACTGCACCACTTTCATAAAGTGAGTTTTCATGGAAGTAAACATCAAAGACAACACCAAACTCCTCGAGCGATTGCTTGATTTCACCAAACATCATTTCTACTCCGGCTGCTCGGCAAGCCTCCGTAGCTTCAACTTCGGCGAGTGTTAGCACCTCAGGGTGTTTTGCTTTGACGCTCTCAGCTATTTGATTGATGTATTCACCGGCATAACCGTCTTCCGGCGCAGGCTTTTTTTGTACGGCGGCCAGTACTGACCGAGCAAATCGATCGATCTGAGCACCGTGGTCATTGAAGTAGTACTCGCGAATAACACTTGCGCCTTGAGCTTCAAATATTCTGGCTAGTGAGTCACCGACTGCAGCCCAGCGGGTTCCGCCAATATGTATTGGCCCAGTGGGGTTAGCCGACACAAATTCTAGATTCATCTTCAAGCCGCTATAAATCTCACCCTTGCCGTAATCTTTCCCGGCTAAAACTATTTGCTTGGCTAGCTCCCCTGCTGCAGCCTTACTCAGCGTGATATTGATAAAACCAGGGCCGGCAATTTCAACCTTTTCGATACCTGAAACCAAGGAGAGTTCGACAAGCAAAGCTTGGGCTAATTCACGAGGATTCATGCCAAAACCGGTGGCTGACTGCATAGCAATATTGGTAGCCCAATCGCCGTGATCACGATTTTTTGGCCGCTCGACACTCGCCGCGCTTGGCAAATCCCCGGCAGGCAAAACTCCACTCTGCTGAAGCTTTTCTAGGGCTAGCAGAATGCAGTTCGATAGGTCTGCAGGGGTCACTAAAACTCTTTCGGATTTTTTAGGCTTTTAGGCAAGCCACTTCGCCTGCGTGCATTTATTTACCTAGTCTAGCGAACTGCCCGAAGAATTCTCAGGTGCCTATTTACTAGCGCTGGTAGTCTGGGATAAACCCAGTAGCCCCCATAGCTCAGGGGATAGAGCACCGCTCTCCGGAGGCGGGTGCGCAGGTTCGAATCCTGCTGGGGGCGCGTGAATATAAACGACATACTGCACCCGGAAAGTATCCTGGCTGATTTTGGGCCACTTGCACTGGTTATTGCCTGCCTGATTGTGGTGGCCGAAACTGGTCTACTACTTGGCTTTTTCTTACCGGGTGACTCTTTGCTTTTCACCGTTGGCCTGATGATCGGCGGTGGAGTAATCGATGTGCCGATTTGGTTGGCTTGTATCTCAATCTCCCTTTCGGCTGTGCTAGGTGATCAAATTGGATATTTCATCGGCAAGACAACCGGACCAAAAGTCTTCAAGCGACCGGAATCAAAACTATTTAGCCAGAAAAATGTTGAACGCACCGAAAACTTCTTCAAGAAATACGGCAGTAAAGCGGTGATTTTTGCTCACTACGTTCCAATCATGAGAACCTTTATTCCAGTGGCAGCTGGAGTTGGCAAGATGAAGTATTCCTACTATCTAAAAAATAACTTGATTGGCGCAATCAGCTGGGGCTTCAGCGTTCCGTTGCTTGGATACTTTCTCGGCAACATTGAATTTATCCGTGAGCACGTTATTGTGGTCACCTTGGCGCTAATCGCATTGTCTTTCATTCCAGTAATTTTGGAAATAATAAAAGCTAAACGACGTTCGCCTTCAAGTAATCAATAAGGGAACTGAGTGCAATCGATCGATGACTCAAAGCGTTTTTGATTTCAGGATCTAATTCAGCAGCGGTTAGCTCAAATCCCTGAGGGATAAATACCGGGTCGTAGCCGTGGCCATGACTGCCGCGCTCTTCAAATGAAATTGAACCGGGCCAAATACCGGTAAAGCTAAGCTCCGTATCTTCCGATACCAACGCGATAGTGCAGACAAAGGATGCTTTTCGATGCGCTTCTGGAACATCCTTTAGTTGCGCAAGTAACAATTGGCGATTGGCGATGTTGTCCTTGGTGCCAGACCAAACAGCTGTAAATATTCCTGGTGAGCCACCTAAGATCTCGACCTGCAAACCCGAATCATCAGCAAGCGCAGGTAACCCAGTGTGTTGATAAGCAGCGCGTGCCTTTATCATCGCGTTTTCTAGAAAGGTAGTCCCGTCTTCAATCGGCTCTGGTCCATCGTAGCCAACCAGATCTAAACCCACCGGTGCCAGAATCGCCCGCATCTCAGCGACTTTGCCCTGATTGTGAGTTGCCAGCACCAGCTTCATAGCCAGTTATTCCAGAACTGATTTCTGCAGCACACTTAGTTCCGTAGTTCCAGCAAGTGCCAAATCAAGTAGCGAATTCAACTCATCGCGACTAAAGGCCACACCCTCGGCAGTGCCCTGAACTTCAACGAAGTCTCCACTGCCGGTAACCACAACATTCATATCGGTCTCCGCTCTAACATCTTCGGTATAAGCCAGATCAAGCATCGGCTCTCCATCGATGATGCCGACCGAGATAGCGGAAACGGAATCAATGATCACTTTGTTATTTGCCGGAATGTAGCCTTTTGCAACGCCAAAGGCAATGGCATCCACCAAGGCAACATAAGCCCCAGTTATGGCCGCAGTTCTAGTTCCACCGTCAGCTTGTAAGACATCACAGTCAATCACAATCGTGTTTTCCCCTAATGCTCTAAAGTCAACAACGGCGCGAAGGGCTCGGCCGATCAATCTGGAAATTTCGTGGGTTCTCCCACCAATTTTTCCTTTAACACTCTCGCGATCATTTCTATCGTGGGTTGACCGCGGTAACATTGCGTATTCGGCAGTGACCCAACCTTCGCCTTTACCGACTTTCCACCGTGGCACACCAGGAGTGAAGCTTGCGGTGCAAAGCACTTTGGTTGATCCAAAGCTAATTAGCGCGGATCCTTCAGCGTGCTCACTCCAATTTCTCTCAATGGTTATTTTCCGCAGCTGATTATTTACCCTGCCATCTGCTCTCGTCATTTACTTACCAATCTGTTCAACACTTTGAACTTCAGGACCAAGGAATCTTCGAGCTAGCACGGAGAAAGATTCAGCGTCTCCGGTTGCTTGAAAACGTAAGGTTGGTTTTGCCGTATCTGTTCTCAGCAGATTGTGGGCTAAGAGTGTTCGATAGACATCTTTGGCTGTTTCCTCAGCGCTGGAGACCAAGGTCACTTGATCTCCCATCACGTATGAAATTGCTCCAGTTAGCAATGGATAGTGTGTGCAACCTAGAACTAAAGTGTCGGCCGCGCTTTCTTTGATTGGTTCGAGATAGGTCTCAGCTAAGGAAATTAGTTCCGGCCCACTGGTGATTCCACGTTCAACATATTCGACAAATTCTGGACAGGCCACGCTGGTTACTGAAAGATCAACGGCTGCGGCGAAAGCGTCTTCGTAAGCGCGTGAGTTTATGGTCGCGCTTGTGCCAATTACGCCAACTTTTCCGTTTCGACTTGCCGCTACTGCTCTTCTAACCGCAGGTTGAATCACCTCGACAATTTCAATTCCCCGACCCTCGGTGTATCTCTCCCTAGCATCGCGAAGTACAGCGGCAGAGGCAGAGTTGCAGGCAATAACTAAGAGTTTTACTCCCTCATCAACAAGTCGATCCATAACAGAAAGCGCAAGTGAGCGAACTTCATTTAACGGTTTGGGTCCATAGGGAGTGTTCGCGGTGTCACCTAGGTAAATGATTGATTCATTTGGCAACTGGTCAATAATTGCTCGGGCTACTGTTAGCCCGCCGACACCAGAGTCGAAAATACCTATAGGAGCGTTATTCACCCGATAAGTCTATTCGCTACCCTCATTTGCCTTCATAAGCTCAAAAATCTCTTTGCACTCGGGGCAAACAGGAAACTTTTCAGGGTCTCTGCTCGGTACCCATACTTTGCCGCAGAGTGCGATAACCGGGGTGCCCATAACAGCAGATTCAACCACTTTGTCCTTACGAACATAATGTGCGTAGCGTTCGTGGTCGCCCGGTTCGACTGGATTTACAACAGGGTCGGTAGCCGTACTACTTTTTGTTTGCTCCACGACTAGCTCTTTGCATGACGAACAGCATCCGCTACACGTTGTGCAACGTCTGGGTGGAAAACGGAAGGAATAATGTATGAGGCGTTGAGCTCATCCTTCTCAACACACTCGGCTAGAGCAGCTGCCGCTGCTAGCAGCATCTGCTCGGTGATCTTGGTAGCACCAGCATCAAGTAGCCCGCGGAATACTCCTGGGAAAGCTAATACGTTATTGATCTGGTTCGCGTAGTCACTTCTTCCAGTTGCCACAACCGCGGCAAACTTAGCGGCCTGGGCAGGATCAATCTCCGGGGTTGGATTTGCCAGAGCAAAAACAATTGAGTTATCTGCCATTTTTGAAATATCTTCTGCCGTAAGTAAGTTTCCAGCCGAGACGCCGATAAATACGTCAGCTCCCACTAGTGCCTCAACCAGCGACCCTTCTTGCCCTTCGGAGTTGGTGTTTGAGGCAATCCAATTCAAATTACTCTCTGGCTGAATATCTTTCCGGCCAAGGAAAATGATGCCCTTTTGATCTACCACTTTGGCTGATTTCAAACCAGCTGCGAAGAGAAGCTTCAACACAGCAGTTCCAGCTGCGCCTGCCCCTGAAAGCACTAGTCGAATCTCTGAAATATCCTTTTTGACGACTTTTAGAGCATTGCTCAGCGCGGCAAGACAAACAATTGCGGTTCCGTGCTGGTCGTCATGAAAAACCGGGATGTCAAGTTCGGCTCTGAGTCGCTCTTCTACTTCAAAGCATCTAGGCGCTGAAATGTCTTCAAGATTGATGCCAGCAAATACCGGCGAAATCGCCTTCACAGTTCTGACAATCTCATCAACATCCTGAGTGTCCAAACAAATTGGGAAAGCGTCGATATTGGCAAATCTCTTGAATAGCGCTGCCTTTCCTTCCATGACCGGAAGTGCGGCAAGTGGCCCAATATTTCCTAGGCCTAGAACTGCTGAACCATCACTGACTACGGCGATGGTGTTTCGCTTGATCGTCAAACGTCTAGCGTCGCTTGGATCTTTAGCAATCGCCTCACAGATTCTGGCAACGCCGGGAGTATAGATAAGCGAAAGGTCATCACGGTTTCGAATTGGAAGCTTAGATTCGATGGTTAGCTTTCCACCGAGGTGTGCAAGGAATGTTCGATCGGAGACTTTGCCGACAACTACCCCAGCCAACCCGCGCAGTTCAGCAATAATCTGGGTTGCATGATCTGAGTCGCGACAAGCGCAGGTCAAGTCAATTCGAACTCGCTCTGCATCAGAGTGATTTACGTCAACAGCTGTGACCGAACCGCCAATTTTTTCAATGATTGAAGTGAGTTCGCTTACCGCGGTTGGTTTTGCCGGTGCCTCTAAACGGATAGTTATCGAGTACTGAACTGATGGCGCATTTGACATAGTTTCAAGTTTGCCATGTATTGGCGCTGGTTCCAACTAATTAGACTCTTCAGCATCCCCAAGGGTCACGCTGATGGTCATTTCTTTACCATTTCGTAGCAAAGTGATTTCTACCTTGCTGAAAGCCGCCTTAGATCTAATCGTCGCAGTCAATTGAGAAGCACTGTCGATTTTGTCATCATCCACTTTGATAACGACGTCGCCGATTTTCAGACCAGCTGCTTCGGCTGGTCCACCAGCAGTCAGCTTTTGAATCTCTGCACCGATACTAAAAGATCCCTCATTTTCAGAGTTAGTCGCATCATTTATAAAAGCACCGAGCAAACCGTGCGAAACCTTACCTGTCTTAATAATTTGATCGGAGACTCGCTTAGCGGTGTTCGATGGAATTGCAAAACCTACTCCGATGCTTCCAGCTTTGGATGCGCTCGAATTCGCTGTTGCAATGGCCACATTGATTCCAATTAGCTGGCCTGCTTCATTTACCAATGCTCCACCCGAATTGCCAGGGTTTATCGCTGCGTCGGTTTGAATAACATCAAGATTCACCGGCGGCTGATTGTTGGCATCGTTCCAAAGTTCCAGACTCGAGCCACCATCTTTAGGCACTGCCGAAGAAGCCACCTGAATGGTTCGGTGCATGGCTGAGATCACTCCAGCGGTGACAGTCGCGTCATAGCCAAGCGGAGCGCCGATTGCGACGGCGTATTCCCCAACATTCAAAGTTGAGCTATCGGCAAATTCGATAGGTGTGAAGCCGTTGCCTTTGGCTTTAATTACTGCAAGGTCATTGGTTGGGTCAGTGCCGACGATGGTTGCTTGAAATATTCGGTCGGAACTTGTTTTTACTTCGATGTAGACATCATTGGCAGCTCCTTCCAGAGTCACCACGTGCGAGTTAGTGAGAATGTATCCATCGCTAGTAAGCACGACTCCGGACCCGGTTCCCGCTCCAGAATCGGATGTGACCGAAAGTGTTACTACCGATGGCAGCGCTTTAGCTGCAGCGCCACTTACCCAGTTAACTTTTTCAACATTATTGATAACTACTTGGCTGGTGTTTGCGCTAAACGGAAGCACGCCATTGATCGCGTAAGCTCCAATGAAAACACCGAGCATGGGGCCTAAAATTGCCGCAACTAAGAGCGATTTAGAGCCAGAGCGTTTTGGTGGAGTTAGACCAGATGCGTCAGAACGAGCCTTAGTCAGCTTGGGTGCGTCGCCTAAAAACTGCGTGTTGTAGTGCTTCTTGTCATCTGGCATTTATTCCCAACTCCCTGCGCTTAGTTTCTTCTAGAAACTATTTCATCAACTTCATAAGTTTATGAAATGCATCTGGGAATTTTCTGAAAATCAGCAACCCCAGCGCGGAGTATTTCCGCAAGGTTTATCCACCAGCCGTGGAATCCGAGTTGTTGGCGGCTCTGTCGGGATAAGTCCAGCATGCAGCCTAACGGTTGGAGCATTACTAAGAATTCCAGGCTTTACCAAAGCCCAGTTACTAAGCCCGAGGAATCGGTATTCAACGCTATAAAGAACCGCTAGGTTAGCGCTAAGCCAACCGGGCTGATTCAATAGAAAACTTGGTCTGGCTGCTTTGCTTTTTATCTGACCGATCTGCCAGTTGTAGTTTTTAGGAGTAAAACGAACTTGGCAAGATAACCCCAGAATTTTGCATGAGAGGGTGTGAGTTTTTGCAGTGCTGGAAAAATACAGGCGATTGCCAACTTGTAGGTCTGTGTTGGGTTTAACCAGAATCCTCGGTTGTATCGGGCTAAAGGATTTCAGCGCATTAGTGATTTTTTGCCGGCTGGGCGATCCGATATTGATTATGGCAAGTGGCTGACCTGGTGGATACAAGCTCCAGCAACCTCGATACCCTTTGGCCAACAAGTTGTAACTTAGATCCGGCGAAAGGCCATTGGGATAGATGAGGCAACTGGGAGCTGTCTGAACGGAATTCAGAACGAGTTTCAGATTTCCATCTGTTCCTCGAATGAGCGCTGCTTTTGAAACACAAAGCAATAGTTCAGCAGAGTTACTTATTGCGCCAACCGTAGTGTTGGTGATCTGGAGAGAGCTCGGACAAGCCGGAGATAGCCAGATCCCGCCAAGCAGCGCTAATCCGGAAATAGTCAGCATTTGCAAATTGTAAGATTTGGGCTGCGCGCAGATTTAAGTTCTCCACATAAATAAAAAACCCTGATTTCTCAGGGTCTTTATTTTGGTTGCGGGGGCAGGATTTGAACCTACGACCTCCGGGTTATGAGCCCGGCGAGCTACCGAACTGCTCCACCCCGCGGCGAAGTTTCATTCTAACATCAACGAGCTAGTTTTTGCTAAGCGCTAATGCTGTCTCGATAGCCTTCTGCAATCTTGCCTCAGCCTTACCGTATGCCGTCCAGTTTCCAGAGCGCATTGCTGCGTCCTTGTCAATGATTGCCTGGCGAGCATCTTCAAGGGCTTTTGCTAGTTTCTGGGCGTTGGTCAAATCAGGATCCTCCGGCGTAGTTCCACCGCCAGCATCACCACCGAAGAGTGAATTCAAAGCATCATCAAGATTGTCTTCAAAGGCTATCTTGTCTCCGAAAGCCACAAGAATCTTCTTCAGCAATGGGAATGAAGTCTCTCCCGTGGACTGAATATAGACCGGCTGAACATAAAGCAACCCACCGCCGATAGGCAAGGTAAGCAGGTTTCCATTTAATACCGTGGTCGATCCTTGACGAAGGATGTTCAACAGTTTAGAAACTTCGCTGTCAGAGTTGAAGTTGTTTTGAACCTGACCTGGTCCCGGCACGATAGTTTCTCTAGGCAGCGTTAGTAGGCGTAATTTTCCATAGGAGGATGCCACCTCTCCGTCTTTAACCCCAGCATCTGAGTCAGCAACCAGATAACCAGTTAGGACATTTCGACTTGAATCGCCAGTTGACTTAGGAATAAATGTCGAATAGATCGAGAAAGAAGGCTTTTTCTGATCTGGTGCCTCAAGAGTTAGGTAGTAAGGCGGTTGCAGAGCTGCTCCACCATTTGCAGCAACTGGATCATTCGGTGTCATCCAAGCATCCTGCTGAGAATAGAAGGCACCTGCATCAGTAACGTGATATTGACCTAGAATTCCGCGCTGCATCTTGAATAAGTCAGCCGGATAGCGAACGTGGGATAGCAGCGCTCCAGACATCTCAGACACTGGACGTACAGTATTCGGGAAAATCTTCATCCAAGTTTTCAAAATCGGATCGGCCTCGTCCCAAGCGTAGAGCTTCACCGAACCGTCATAAGCATCAACAGTTGCCTTTACTGAATTTCGAATGTAGTTGATATTTCCAACAGACCCGACAGTTGTACTTGAACTGTCAAGAACAGTTTCGGCTAGGTTCTCCGCCCTCGAGTATGGATACTGGGAAGAAGTTGTGTAACCATCAACAATCCAAACAACTTTTCCATCGACGATCGCCGGATAGATATCACTATCTAGAGTCAAGTAAGGCGCTACCTGAGATACGCGATCTAGCGGGCTTCGGTTATAGAAGATTTGCGATGCATCAGAAACAGCGTCAGAGAGGAGAATTTGCTCGCTCTGGAATTTCAATGCATAAGCCAAACGCTTGAAGATGTTATCCAGGCGTGGGCCACCATTTCCGCTGAAGGTGGTCATGGTTTGCTGATCGGTAGTCGAACTGTCCGAGCCAGCTGGGTAGTCGAGTTCTTTATCCGGAGCACCCTTTGGAGCTCCAACGATTGAGTAAACCGGCGAACTTTCACCGAAGTAAATTCTCGGCTCATACTCGCCTAGAAGACCAGTTGATGGAATACCCGATTGTAGGAAAAGTGGTTGTCCATCAGTGGTTCGGCGATTTCCGTAAGCTGCAACCAAACCGTATCCGTGAGTGTAAACAATCACGTTGTTATACCAGGACTGAGAACTTCCCAATCCTGACTGGTTCAGCTCACGAACAGCTATAACCGTGTCCTGGGTTTTCCCATTTAGGTTGTAACGATCAACATCCAAGTGGTTTGCAAAGTTGTAGTACTGGCGATATTGCTCAAGTTGCTTGAACGAAGCGCTTACTAGGTTTGGGTCGATAATACGAATTTGTGCCGCTGTCTGAGCGTCAGCCTTAAGCGCTCCAGCGGTTGCGGTTGTCTTGGCATCGTATTCGATTACCTCGACCTTATCTAAACCGTAGGCCTCACGCGTGGCAGCTATGTTGCGTTCAATATACGGAGCTTCAAGAGTTCGCTCATTTGGGACAACCTGGAATGTTTGGACCAGACTCGGCCAGACTCCACCGAGCAGAATGGAGCAGATCAACATCAAGGCGGTGCCTAGAACAGGTAGACGCCATTTTCCAATTACAGCAGCAATAAGAAAGAGCAAAGCAACTACAAAAGAAATTGCTGTCAGAATCTGCGCCGCCGGGATAGCGGCGTTAACATCCGAGTAGGTAGCTCCGGTGTAAAGCCCCTCGGAGCTTGTCATTGTTTCGAACTGGCCAATCCAGATACTAAGACCAAGCACCAGAGTAAATAGGCTGGCAAGAATTGCGACTTGAATTCTTGCGGATTTTGTGAACGTTGTCTTTTTGCCATTGAATTTGATGCCACCGTAAACCAATTGGACAATCGCAGTTGGAATCAGCGTCAACAAGAGTGCAAGCATGAGAAAGTTGATCAGATCAATGTAGAACGGCAACTCAAACATATAAAACGAAACATCGAGATTGAATTGCGGGTCAGTAACCCCGGTGCTAGTGCTATTGAGAAAGACGAGAATTTTCTGCCAACTTGCAGATTCGCTGGAGCCGACAAATAATCCAATTAGGACAGGGACAATCAAGAACATCCTGCGGCGCGCTTTATCCAGCGCTGCTCGGAATTCCCCTAAATCTCTTCCAAAAAAGTCGTTGCTGGTAGCGTAAACCGGGCGAAAACGCCAAGCCAGAAAGAGATTCAACCAAACTAGCAACCCACCGAAGAGTGAAGCCGCTAGAAATACCCAGACCTGAGCCCAAAGCTGAGTCGTCAACACACTTAGATATCCCAGTTGATCAAACCAGAGCACATCGGTATAGAAACCGGAGGCGGCCACCAAAATTACGCCCAACAGAATCACAATTCCGAGCGAAATTACAAGCGGAGCGCGCTTTCTAAGATCTGCCGTATTTACTTGACTCATTTTTCTCTTTCTTTTAGTTGCAACCTGCTAGTGAGGTGGTGTTACCCGATCTAATCGCCTCAAGGGCTTTTAGGGATTCTTTCAGATTGGAAACTGCAATAACTTGTAGCTCCACTGGAATCTTACCTTTCGCGTCTGAACAATTTGATTTAGGTAACAGGAAGTACTCAGCTCCGGCGTTTTTAGCCCCAATTAGCTTCTGACTTACTCCCCCGATTGGGCCAATAGAGCCATCTACATCAATGCTGCCGGTACCGGCAATCTGCTTGCCTCCAGTGAGCAAGCCAGGTGTCATCAGATCATAAATTGCTAGAGCAAATATCTGACCACCAGATGGTCCACTAACCCCATCAACTTTGATTTCGATATCAAGTGGTATCTCTGGAACTGTGGCAACGAAAATACCCAGCCGCCAATTCCCGTCAACTAATTTCGGTGTTATTTCATAGGTAAATTTCTTTGCTTCGCGAAGGATTTCCAGAACGACCGGCCGCTTTCCCTCGCTGGCTGCCACCTGGGTTCTAACTTGATCTATGCCTGTAGCAGTTTCCCCATCGACAGTCAATAAAGTATCGCCGGCTTTGAGAATCCCGCCAGCGGCTCCGTCCTTTAATACAACACTGACTTTAACGCTCGAAGTAATCTCGTAGCCAAGTTCTCGCAGAGCCGCCCCTTTGGAACTAGCTTGAGAGTCAAGCATCATGGTGTCTGCCTGCTGATCGATATCTTCACTGTCCTGTCCTGGCGGATAGACACTAGCCTTATCAATAATTTGAGCGCCTTCAACAAAAAAAGACTCAATGATGCTAAACCAACTTGCACCGCGATCGGGATCTCCCTTGATGCTCACGGTTAGAAGATCCAACGCACCCTCGACTGGATAAACCTCTACATCTTTTACTGTTATTACCGGTTCCCCATTAACAGTTGAAAGCACGTTGTAAACCGGACCGGGTAGCTCAATCAGAAAAGGAGATGGGGCAAGAGATAGGAATGCGACACCGCCGACTAAAGCGCCGTAACCGGCAACCTTTTTGACTATCCCCAGCCTTTTAGGGTTTTCTTTGATTTTGCGTAGTGAATCCATCTCTATCAGCCTAGGTTAGGGGTACCGACATCTTGGACTCCGAACCCACGCTATTGGCGAACAGCCCCGAGAATCCTGCATAAAGGCTCAGTTAGGTCTTAGCGTTAATACTGCGATGAGTGAAATTGACCCCAAAGATGGCGAGCAACCAGACCCAGATGATCTGAGAAAAATCTGGGAGGAAATGCTCAAGCAGGGCTTTGACCCTGAGGCACTAGCTGCTGCTGGAGGTTTTGACGGATCGCCAGAATCTTTGCGCAAACTTTTTGAAAACATTCAAGGCGCATTCTTGTTGCCTACCCCTCCAGAGGATGGTTCGGGAGTTAACTGGACAGCGGCCGGCGCTAAGGCGAAAGAAATTGCCAAGAACCAAGCTAAGTCGCTTGGCGAAAGCGAAAAGAAAAAACTTTTAGATAGTTTGGGAATTGCCAACCTTTGGCTAAATGAAGCAACTGATATAGCTGAAATCACCGTGGAGCCGAAACTTCTTTCTCGCTCACTCTGGGTCGATGATGCGCTACCACTTTTTAGAGTTTTGGCCGAACCGGTGGCTGATCGAATGAATCGAAGTCTAAGCGAAGCCATTCAAAGCCAACTACCCGATGAATTCGCGGAAAGCCTAAAAGGGGCAAGTAACATAATGCGCTCAGCCGGGGCGATGATGTTCGCAATGCAACTAGGCCAAGCCTTAGGTCTGTTATCAAAAGAGGCAATTACTGGAACTGAAATCGGATTGCCAATATACATTGAGCAGCGTCCTGCCTTTGTCATCCAAAATCTAGAAGAGTTCATCAACTCGCTGGAACTTGGCCCTGATGAAGATCAGGCGTATATCTATCTAGCACTTCGGGAGCTGGCCCATGTGAGATTATTCAAACACTCACGTTGGCTTAGAGAAAAAGTAGTTACCCAAATTCGTGAATATGCAGCCGGAATCTCTGTCGACACTTCGAGGATGCAGGAAATAAGTGAAGACTTTGATCCGAGCAACCCACAGGAATTACAAGCAGCTCTTGAATCGGGTGCCTTCTTATCTCCACGCTCCGAGAATCAACAAAAGGCTCTCGACATTATTGAAACTAACCTGGCCCTAATCGAAGGATGGGTAGATGCGGTTACCATTTCGGCGGCACGAAGATTACCTAAGGGCGAAGCTATTCGTGAAGCGGTTAGAAGGCGTAGAGCGACCGGTGGCCCAGCAGAGAGAACATTCCAAGCCTTAGTTGGTCTAGACCTGAGACCAAAACGCATGCGCGAGGCATCGGCTCTTTGGCAAGCCATCGGGCAGGCAGTCGGCAACGAAAAACGAGACTCACTTTGGGATCACCCGGACTTCCTGCCAACCGCGACGGATATTGATAATCCAGAAAAGTACGTAGCAAAAGTAAAAAATGATCTCGGCATTGGAGATGCCATGGATAAAGCGCTACGCGATTTACTCGGAGATGTGTAGAACTTAGGCAAAGACAAATTCTTTTGCCCCACAATGTTTTTCGTGTTACATCGAATAAATAAGGCTCAGCCAACAACTTGGTCTTCGCCAACTACGCTGCAAATCGGTTTGGGCGAAAACATTATTGAACTAGAGGATTTGACTTCGGTGCAGCAGAGAATTGTCGCCTCGCTTTATAGCGGCATTCTCGCTGGGCAAGAAGCCATCATTGATCAAAGTGTTGGTGCCGAACCTGGCGAAACCGCTTCCCTAGTTGAGAAGCTAGGGCCGCTGTTGCAAAAAGAAGACAAGCCCAAATTCGGGCCTTGGCAGGAAATAGCATTCGCCGAAATAGCTCGAGCTGGATTGGACTACAACGTCAATGGCGAAATGGTTCTTGCTGAAAGATGGCAGAGCGCGGTGCACATCGACCAACTAGATAAAGCCGGGATGCTGGTAGCCAAAGCACTGTTGGCTTCCGGCGTTGGCAAAATACTCAGCCACGACAACGGTTTGGTGCTAAAAACTGATCTTGGTGAATTGGGCTATCCCAAATATGCCTTGGGAGAAACCAGATTCAGTGCGGCAAGAAAACTACTAAGTGAATTCTCCATGCCAAACGTTACTGACCGTCTAGTTGATCTTTCCGTTCGGCCAGATCCAAAAACTAAAGTTTCATTGGCCTTGACTATCGGCCATCTAGCGCTGAACCCAAGATCCTATTCAAGGTGGCTATCTAGAGATGTTTCTCACCTCAGCATTATTTTTGAACTAAACCAAGCTTTAGTCTCCCCGCTGGTAATCCCCGGTGAAACCTCTTGCCTAAACTGCATGCAAGAAGCGAAAGTTGATGAAGAGGAAAACTGGCCGGTCATCGCAACGCAACTACTGGGCCTACCGAGGGTAAGAGATGACGCAGCAGCATTACTTAGCGCTTGCGGCTTGGCTTGCCGGAGCATTTTACGAAGACTCGATGAACAAGCTGGCTTTGAATATGTGCGGGATGATTTGCACCAGTCGCTTCTGGGATACCGAATAGATTACGCAACTGGGAATATTCAAAGGTTGCGTTATGAAAAACACTTACTATGCAGTTGCCGAGAGATTAGTCAAAATATTGAGCAAAGCGACTGAGCGTATTGTCACGACCTGTTTCAAAATCACTTTTCGGCCAACTCAGCTGCAGATTATCTTTAGCCCTGGTGATCGCAACATAGAAAAGTCGACGTTCTTCAATTAGATCCAACTCGGTTTTGGCATAGCTGATCGGTAGATGACCCTCAGTTGCCCCGACGATAAAGACCGACTGAAATTCAAGGCCTTTGGCGGCGTGAATTGTGCTGAGCGTTACTGACTCGCGAACCGGTTCATGCTGCGATCTCTGGCGCTCCTCCAATTCGTTAGCGAAGTCCTGAATAGTTGCATTAGGGCCTAGCTCTTCAGCTATTTCGACGAAATGATTTAGCGCTTCCCAAGATTCAAGTTTTGCCCCAGATTCATCTGGGCGAACGCTTTGCCAACCAAGGGATCTAACCAGGGCGGTTACTGATTCATAAAGTGGCTTAGTGCTTGGAGAACTAGCCTCGGCTCGAACCAAGCGGATTGCACTCATCACATCTTGGCGAGAGTAGTAACGCTGCCCTCCACGAACCTGGTAGTCAATGGATTTCTCACTCAGCGCTTTTTCGATTGGTTCTGATTGTCCGTTGATTCGATATAGCACTGCGATTTGACTTGCTTTGATGCCAGCGGAAAGTTGATCCTTAATTTCTTGCGCTACCCAACTGGCCTCTTGTTGCTTATTCTCAAAGGCGACTACTTTTGGCTGGCTGCCATTTGGCCTTAGGGCTTCTAGCGCATCGAGGTGCTGGTGAACCCTCGCCCGATTTGCCACCCTGATTATTTCTGGATTGGAGCGATAATTTCTGTTTAGTTGAATCACATTTGCTTCTGGATATCTTGTTGCGAAAGTTTCTAAGTAACTCGAGCTGGCACCGGTGAAAGAGTAGATGGTTTGATTTGGATCGCCAACTACACAAATATCACTTCTATCGCCAAGCCAGGTATCCAGCAAATCCTGCTGCAGTGGGGAAATGTCCTGGTACTCATCAACAGTAAAGAAGCGATATTGCTGTTGAACCTGCGCCAAGGCCCTTGGTTCGGCTCTTAGCATTCCGGTGCAGAGCAGGATTACATCCTCCCAGTCCATCTTTTTATCCTTGAGATTCTGCTCATCGTAGGCCCGCTGCAAATCGATAACGCGATTTGCCGAAAGGGATTGTGGCAATGAACGTTGACTTAGCTGTTCTGCGTACTCATCGATACTCAGTAGTGAATATTTACGCCATTCAATCTCTGCCGCTAAATCACGAAGAGCATTCGGATCCAGTGAAATCTTTAGCCCGCTGGCAGCCTGCAGGAGCGTCTTAGTTTTCGACTCTTGAACCCTAAACGGTTGAATACCGTAAAGTGTCCGAAAGAAATATTCCAGCTGTGCTAGTGCCGCCGAGTGAAAGGTCTTCGCGTTTGCCGATTGAACACCTAGCCCACGAAGCCTGGCTCTTAATTCACCAGCGGCACGGTTTGTGTAGGTGAGAGCTAGAACACGATTTTCACTGAAGTCGCCTCGAACGATTCCATAAGCGATTCGATGCGTGATGGTTCTGGTTTTTCCCGTTCCAGCACCAGCCAAAATAACAGTTGGACCGAGAAGAGAGCGGGCGGCCTGAGCTTGATCTGCATCCAATGCTTCAAGAATTTGCTCGGGTTCCAACTGCACGGTTAGTTACCTTCTAATTCGGTGAGCGTCTGAATTGGCTGACCTAACCAGCGATCAATAAGTGCTCGAGCAATAGAAATCTTGCTCGGTAAATGTATCTGCTTAGCCTCGGCAATTAGATCTTCTCTACTAAACCAACGTAACTTGGCAATCTCAACTCCATCGGCAATGAAATCTTCCGCACTGTTGCTCTGATCAACTTGTGCAGTGAAAGCCAGCATAAGTGAGTACGGGTATGGCCAGGCTTGAGAGCCGAGATAAACCGGGTCGCTTACCAAAAGACCAGATTCTTCAAACATCTCTCTTCTAACCGCAGCCTCCAAAGATTCTGCAGCTTCAACAAATCCAGCAAGTACCGACCAACGGTTTTCTTGCCAACTGCCCTGCGAGCCGAGCAAGATTCGATCGGCTTTATCGATGATGCTGACAATTACCGCGGCATCGGTGCGTGGAAATAGTTCTCTATCTTCAGTGATACAAAATCTTGACCAGCCACCCTGACGCATGATGGTTATCTGGCCACAAGCTGGGCAGAACTGGTGGCTCTCATGCCAGTTGTGAATGGCTAAGGCCTGCGTAAAAAGCGTCGCATAAAAAGGGTCGAGACCTGCGCCGGTTCTGCGTAGCTCTTTCCAATTCTCCGGATTGGCTTCTAGCGCTAGAGCTGCGTTATCGCTGAGTACCGAAAGAACTATCGGGGTGTTAGCTGGAATTTCTGCGCTTGATTGATTAGTTCTTCCTAGATAAACCCGATACTTGCCTGCTGTTGCCTGATCGGTTTTGAAAAGTACTAGCTTGCCGTCAGAAACAAGCGTTTTACCTTTATAAAGGACCAAGATTCGAGTTTCCGGTTCCTGCCAGAGCAGGTCGAAAAGCTCAGCGCCGTCGCGAGCAACCGCGTCGCGGTTAAGCACCGGCTGTGCCAGCGGCAAGTTGAGCATTGTGGTCATTTTGCTTCTTCTACTAAAGCCTGGTCTGGTTCTGCGTGGCGAAAACAGGTGTTGGCAGTGTTTTTGTCTAACCTGAATTGCATGGGCAAACCTTCCTTGATTTTAGCGGCGTTAGCAGCCGATGCTCTGCCGGGCCTAAGATTCGTTCAGGTTCAGGACGTTTCCGAGCCTAATGCCGACATAGTTACTGAATTACTGATTACCGACCAGGGCCAACAGGTACTTCTAAAATCACCCAAATCATCATTGGCGTTGACCAGACTGGGGCTTGAAGTTAGAGCTCTGCGAGTTCTCAAGAATGTGAATTTACCTTTTAGAGTGCCAGCGCTTTTGGGCGAGACTTCTCCTGGTGCTGTCTACAAAGCGCTTGCTTTCGATTACGTCACCGGTAGACCGGTTGCCCTGCACAACCTAAAAATGGAAGACCCGCTGGTTACCAGCCTCGGTTCTACTCTGGCTCAAATCCATTCGATACCAACAAGCTTGGTGATTGATGCTGGCTTACCAGAATATGACCCCATGCTCAAGGTTCGTGAACGAGTCGCCGAATTTGATCGGGCTATGGAAACTGGCAAGATTCACCGGGATCTATTGGAGCGCTGGCAGAACGCTTTGCTTGATGTGAATCTGTTCCGCTACCAGCCAACCGTGGTGCACGGCTCATTATCGAGTCAAGTGATTCTTGCCGAATCTGGTGAAGTAGTTGGCATAAACAACTGGACAGAACTCTCCGTTGATGACCCAGCGGTTGATCTAGCTGCAATTTATGCTGACTGTTCACCTGAGGTTGCCGATGCTGTGGCACTTGCCTACGAAACTCTGGTCCGTGCTGATCGAAATATTAGGCAGCGCGCCAACCTTTACTTTGAATTATCATTGGCAAACTACCTGCTGCATCTGGTAACCCATGGCTCTGAGTCAGAAATTGCCGGAGCTACCAAGGATCTTGAATCGCTGCACGCCGATTTACTTGAAGGGCGACTCTACTCGCTTAGCCCAACTGAAATTGCACCAAGTAACCCAGAGGTGGTTACTCCAATCTCCCAAGCCGCCAGCTTTACTAGCCCGGTAACCATAGTCACCGAGCAAATCGAGGTAATTGAATTGCCTGAAGCGGGCGAGCCTGATTCAGAGAAAAACTGATTTCCGCTTAGCTGGCTACTTGTCGTAATCTATAGGTAACCAAGAAAGAAGCAACATGGAAGTAAGAATCGGTCTACGCGACAGCGCCAGAGAACTGGCCTTCGAATCAAACCTTAGTTCAGCTGATTTAGAGAAAAGTGTTCTGGAGACATTGAATTCAGATGCGACTTTGCTCAAATTGACTGACGATAAGGGCCGTGCTTTTATTGTTCCGGTTGCCGCTCTGGCCTTCGTTGAGATCGGTGCTGACCAAGCCCGAAGAGTTGGATTTATTGCCTAATGGAAATCATCTTCATCCTTGTTTACGGTGCGCTACTGGGTCTAATGGCTCCATACCTGCTTTCCGGTAGAGAGCAATTTGGTGCACTAGTTGCCCCAGCCCTAGCTTTGGTTTATGGTTTTGTGGTCTGGACCATCCTGACCTGGGTCGGTCTTAGCTATACCGATTACTGGATTTGGACTGTCACCATGCTCGGCATGCCAGTGATTATGATCCTTGGCGTTCGCTTTATTCGTGCCAAGAGAACTCGCGACGAGTCAAAGTAATCTAGGCGGCTAGCCCGAGCGCTTCCATGCGGCTGGAATGAGATCCGGTCAATTCTGAAATCAACGGTTCAAGTTTTGAGTATGCCGCTAGGTTCACCTGATTCTCTTCGGCAACAGTTAGCTTTTTAGTTTTTGGTACGTTAGCTAATTTGCGGTTATCGAAGGCGGCCCTAAGTTCCAGCAAGACATCACCCATCAGCCTTCTACCCCACAGCGCTAGCCTGGATGCCAAGACCTGATCTGATTCAATTGCTTCGGTTAGCACTCGCTTAGCGAATTTTTCAAAAGCTTTATCGCGAAGAGCCTTTTCAACTTCCTGCTGCAGTTCATCATTTAGCCCAGCCGCTAGCCGGTAGTAAAAATCATCAAGCAGTCCAGAGGTTAGATAAACCTTAATGACGACCTCATACCAATCCAAACCGGTGGTGTTGGAATGAAACATAGCAATTCGCTCGCGGAACGGGTTCATCTGCTCCGCAGGATCAGCACCGAGCTCAACTAATTTTTTCGATAGTTGACGATACTTATCAAAACTTCTTGCGGCAGCTTCACCAAGTTCAGCTTTATATGAGGTGTTTGGAGAATATTTCAACGCTGCAGTGAGGATTTCAAAGTTTGCTAATTGAATATATGCAAGTTGCCCGAGAAAGGCTTTCGGCTCTGGCGTATATGGTTTTAGGTTGATTGCCTTGGTATTTCGTGCAGTTTTTTCTTCAGCGCGTGCAGCAACCGAAAGTTGCCTGGCAACCTTGCGAAAACGTTTCAGCCATTCGAACACCGAACAATCTTAACCCCCCTAGACTTACCCTAAGAAGAAGAGTTAGAGAAATCCTTGAATTTTAGTGATTTAGGTGTTGCTGAGGACATTTGTGAAGCACTCGCCAAAAAGGGCATAACCAGCCCATTTCCAATCCAGGAGCAGGCAATACCTGTTGCTATGACTGGTCAAGACCTCATCGGTCAGGCAAAAACCGGGACCGGAAAGACCCTAGGCTTCGGCCTTCCTATTCTGCAAAAACTCGGCTTTGAACCTGGACTTGGCGCTAAGGCTCTAGTGGTAGTTCCGACCCGTGAACTAGCAATTCAAGTCGCTGAAGATCTAACTTTGGCTGCAAGTAATCGCCCAGTCCAAATTGCCGTTATTTACGGTGGTAAAGCATATGAAGGACAGCTTGCCCAGCTTGAGGCTGGAGCCCAACTTATTGTTGGAACGCCAGGTCGGCTAATCGATCTGCATAATCAAAGAAAATTGGATTTGAGCAAAATTCAAGTCATGGTTTTGGACGAGGCAGACAAAATGCTTGACCTTGGGTTCTTACCCGATGTTGAAAAGCTCTTCTCTTATACCCCTGCTCAACGGCAGACCATGCTGTTCTCGGCCACCATGCCAGGCGAAATAGTAACTCTTGCCAGAAAATACCAAAACAAGCCGGTTCACATCAGAGTGAATGACCCAGATGAGGGTCACACTAAAGCGGATATCAAGCAGTTCATTTATCGAGCCCACGCTTTGGATAAGGATGAAGTGGTTGCCAGAATCCTGCAAGCCGAAGGTCGCGGTAAAACAGTAATCTTCACAAAAACCAAGAGACAAGCAGGCAATCTTGCTGAGGAACTAATTCAACGCGGTTTTCCAGCGACCGCACTGCACGGGGATATGTCCCAGGAAGCTAGAGAGCGCTCGTTGAATAATTTCCGATCAGGTAAAAAAGAAATCCTGGTTGCTACCGAAGTTGCCGCTAGAGGAATTGACGTAGACGATGTCAGCCATGTAATCAACTACACCGTTCCAGAAGATGACAAAGCCTATCTACATAGAATTGGCCGAACCGGGCGAGCTGGGAGGACTGGAATTGCAATTACTTTCGTCGATTGGGATGATCTAACCCGCTGGGGACACATCAATCAGGCATTAGAGCTGAATGTCCCAGAACCAATTGAAACCTACTCCTCCTCGGATCACCTCTTCACCGATTTGAGTATTCCAGTTGGCACTAAGGGCAGACTCAATAAAGCCCCTGTAGTCAAAACAGAAAAACCGAAGCCAGCTAGAACTAAACCTTCGAACGGTAAAGCTGAAGCTTCGAAACCTAGAAAACCAAGACAGCGAATTAGAAACTACAAGAACAATCAAAGCGAATGATTCAGCAGCGCTTTGCTGCCAGTTCCAAGTTCAAGAATCCTTTTTAGCTGCGATAGTTCAGTAGTTCTTAGTCCAAGTGGGTTATTTGGCTTAGCCTTCACGCCGTGATAGTCGCTAGAGCCTGTGGTAACTAGGTTGAACTCTTTGGCAAATCCATCAAAGATAACTTTACGCTCAGCGGAAACTTCAAGATGGTCGGTCTCTAAACCTAAAAGTCCCGCGTCGACCAAGGCGATGAAATGCTCTCGCTTGAAAAAAGATGGCATGTCCTCGTCATCATTATCGTTTCTGGCAAGTGGATGGGCAACTACTGGAACTCCCCCGGCAGCCCTAACAATTTTGATGACATCTCTTACTTCCGGTGCAATTATGCGCACGTAGTAGTCGGTATTTTTATCTAAAATTCCACTAGCCCAAACATCTGCCACAGTTTTGTATTCCCCAAGGTATTGAAGTGCTCTGGCTATATCTGGGCGGCCAAGTGTTGAACCTTCTTGGGCCAATTCCAAGACCAATTCAAGGCTTAGGTTTTTATGAAATCCCCTCAAATTTTCAACATAAACTCGCATGCGCTCTTCTCGGGCAGCTCGATTAGCCAAGAGTAGGGCAGCTAGATCGGCGTTGTCAGGGTCAGGCAAGTAAGCCAGCAGATGCACCCCAAAGCCAAGTTCTGTCCCAAATTTAGCTTTAGTGGTTATTTCTACCCCTGGGATAAAACTCAGCCCGTGCTTATTTGCCAGCGCCGAAGCCAAATCCCAGCCGTCGGTTCGGTCGTGATCGGTTAAGGCAAAAACATCAATTCCAGCCTCAGCGATTTTCTCAACCAAATCCTCGAGGCTGTCATCGCCGTCTGAGAGTTCGGAATGGATGTGTAGATCGATTTTCATTTAGCCTCCGCGCTATAAAGAAGAGCCTATTACCGAATAAATGGCAGAATAAACACATGAGCAATGACGCATCGAAAAAACTTGCGGCTAGAAACGCAGCTAGATCGCACCGCCCAAACGGCGAGAAATTCATCAAATACATCGGAAGTAATTGGGCTGAAGATAAATCCCCTCTTCCCAAGAAAGACAAAGTTGCTCCATACGCAGCTAAACGTCGCCTGGCGGTGGCCAAGGAATTTGCCGGCAAGGTAATCGTTATTGCAGCTGGCGGCGAGAAGGTCAGATCAAACGACGATTTCTATCGGTTTAGGCCGCATTCAGCGTTTGCACACCTAACTGGTTGGGGAAGCCGAACGGTCCCAGAATCAGTTTTGGTAATCGATGCAAGAGGCAAAAGCGCTAGAAGCACTCTTTACTTTCGCGAAACTGCAGGTAAAAATACTGACGAGTTTTTTGCAAATTCGGACATTGGTGAATTCTGGGTTGGTTCAAGACCAGGCTTAAAGCAGGTTCAGGCACTCCTTGGAATTACAACAAAGTCACTGAAAAACCTAGAGAGCGATCTAAAGGTTATTGATAAACGACTTATTCTCGATTTAGAGAAAAGCACCAAACTAGTCGAGTTTGTTTCGGAATTAAGACTTATAAAAGATGACTACGAAATCGCCGAAATGAAAAAAGCGGTTGCAGCATCAATTAAGGGTTTTGAAACTATCGTAAAGAGTTTGAAAAAAGCAACAAAGCATCCTCGGGGCGAGAGATTAATCGAAGGAGCTTTCTATACTCAGGCAAGAGCTGAGGGCTATGACCTCGGTTATGGAACCATTGCAGCTGCCGGTGCGCATGCTTGTACTCTGCACTGGGTAATTAATGACGGGCCAGTGGTTCCAGGTGAACTACTGTTGGTGGACGCTGGCGTTGAAGTTGAATCGCTCTACACGGCCGATGTCACCAGAACTATTCCGATCAATGGCAAGTTCAACAAAGTGCAAAAAGAGATCTACCTTGCTGTTCTTGAAGCGGCCGATGCTGTCTTTGCCATGGCCAAGCCTGGGGTAACTTACGGCGAAATGCACAAAACTGCGATGCAGGTGATTGCTAGAAAGACAGCCGAGTGGGGCTTCTACAAAGGTGGTTACGAAGAGTCACTAAAGCCTGAAAATCAATGGCACCGTCGTTGGATGATCCACGGTACCGGACATCACCTCGGACTGGATGTTCACGACTGCGCTCAGGCAAGGCGTGAAATGTATCATGACCACAAACTAGAAGAAGGCATGATCTTCACCATCGAACCGGGACTCTACTTCCACAAAGATGATCTGATGGTGCCGAAGCAATTCCGCGGTATCGGGGTAAGAATCGAAGATGATGTTTTGGTAACTAAAACCGGTGTTGTGAATCTAACCGCCAAGTTGCCGCGTAAGCCTAAAGAAATCGAAGCTTGGATGAAAAAACTAAGAAGCTAGTTTGCTTCTTGACCACCCTTGTTGTAAGCCAACTGAGCATCACTTGATAATTCAGCTGGAACTATAACTTCGTATTTGGCTGCCACCACTAATGAGCCGCTAGAGAAACTGCGCTTGGATTTCAGCAAACTAAATCTGACTACCTGCATCAGCATTCCGAATCCTGCGCCAATCAATATCGCCGAACCCAAGTTGAATTGGGTTGTTGCTTGATCTGCACTGGTGCCAAAAAGCAGAAAAAAGATAAGTCCGATCCAAGAGCCTGTAATAGCTCCGTTGAGGGCAACCCTGCCGTAGTTTATTTTGCCCCTAACCCGTTCAACGGTGGAAAGGTTAGAACCAACAATCGAAATGGCATTAGCCGGAAAGTCCCCTTTGATGATTCGCTCAACATAGGCAACCGCGTCAGCGTAATTAGTGAAATCTGCTATGGCTGTCCCGTTAGGTAAAGCATTAGCTACGCCACTGGGTCGAAGGGGATTTCTTTTTGCCATGGAACTAGTCTGCCAGAGTTAGCCAGCCTCGTCTAAGGTTAACCTGTGAGTGCAACTAGAGTTTTCATCGCCCGGCTTGCCGGTTGTGGTGTATTTGATCCAGTTGGTGACCGTGTAGGCAAGGTCATCGACGTTCTAGTGGCCTACCAATCACATGGTGCACCACGAACTACAGGAATGCTGGTTGAGATTACTGGCCGGCGCAGGGTATTTGTCCCGATCGCTAGGGTTACCTCAATCGCCCCGGGTCAAGTAATTACCAACGGTTTAGTTGACCTCAGGCGATTCACCCAGCGAGGACAAGAAGTTCGGGTAATTGCCGAACTACTCGGTCGCAAGGTAATTATGCGCGACGGGTCGGGCAATGCCACTATTGAAGATTTAGCAATTGAGCGAAATGACAAGAAAGATTGGATCGTAAGCGAGCTGTTCCTTCGCAGGCCAAAGACATCCGCTGCCCTGTTTAGCCGAGGCCAAACGCTTTTCGCCGATTGGTCTCAAGTCAGCGAAGAGAATGAATCAGAAGAATCGCAATCAGCCGAGCAGTTGATTGCCACATTCTCCGAGATGCTCCCAGCCGACTTGGCCAGCGCTTTACTTGACTTGCCGGATGAGCGCATGCTTGAGGTTGCCGAAGAGCTAGATGATGAGCGCCTTGCCGATGTTCTTGAGGAATTACCTGAAGAAGAACAAATTGAGATTGTTCAGGATTTGGATGACCAGAGAGCCGCTGAAGTTTTAGATTTGATGCAGCCGGATGACGCTGCTGACTTGATGCAGAACCTACCAGAAGAACGTGCCGAGGCAATTCTGGAACTGATGGATGAGGAAGAAGCTGAAGATCTTCGTCGCCTGATGCAATTCGATGAACTTACCGCTGGTGGTTTGATGACAACTGAACCAGTTATTTGCTCAGCCGATGCTACCGTTGCCGAGGCTATGGCCTTGGTTCGTCGCAAGGAAGTAGCGCCGGCTCTTGCTGCATCGGTATTTGTCACGCTGCCTCCTCACGAAACCCCAACCGGTAAATACCTCGGTATGGTTCATTTCCAAAGGTTGCTTCGTTATCCTCCGCATGAGAGACTAGGAACGATTCTGGATACTGATGTTGAACCAGTAGGACCAGAAACCCACATTTCCAAAATCCACCGGACATTAGCTAACTACAACCTTGTAGCACTACCGGTTATCGATCGTGAAAATCACCTGATTGGGGTTGTCACCGTTGACGACGTTTTGGATCACTTACTACCAGATGACTGGAGAACTGAAGATGAAGGAGGTATCTGATGGCCAAGAAGCGTCAGGCACTAGATACCCCTATGCTCAGGGGGCGTAATCTCCTAGTTCCAAGAATTGACCGCGAGCGTTTTGGTAGAGCCTCCGAAGCATTTGCCAGAGCCCTAGGTACCGGTGGTTTTCTTATTGGGCTTACCTTTTTCTGCATCATTTGGCTAGTTTGGAACACACTTCTTCCTACCGATCTAGCCTTTGACCCAAGGGCAACCAACTTCACTTTGCTTACCCTGCTTTTATCGCTGCAGGCATCCTATGCGGCACCGCTAATCCTGTTAGCCCAAAACCGCCAGGATGACCGTGATCGCGTGAAAACCGAGCAGGACCGTCAGCGCGCTGAGCGTAACCTTGCCGATACCGAGTATCTTGCTCGTGAGGTAGCGGCACTTCGCTTGGCTATGGAGGAAGTTGCTACTAAGGAATTTGTCCGCGACGAAATTCGTGAACTTCTTGAAGAGCTATTGCTAGAGATGAAAAAGCAAAACAAAGCCGACGAAAAATAGGCGATGGCTGAAAATCTAGAATCAGTCCTGTCTGCTCTGGCGAAAGTTAATGACCCAGAAATCGGATTGCCGATTACTGACCTCAACATGGTCGGCGATATTGAGCTAAGTGCTGAGAATCTCAAAGTTGAAATCAAACTGACTGTAGCCCACTGCCCGATGCAGGCCGAAATTGAAGAAGCTGTTCGATCTGCACTTCAAGCGGAATTCTCCGATAAGAAGATTCAAGTAGTCATTGCTGTGATGACTAAAACTGAACTTGATGAACTCAAGCTAAAACTTCGAGGTAAAGAAAAGACCAACCCCTTTGGTGAAAATAGTGCAACCAGGGTTATCCTGGTTGGCTCGGGAAAAGGTGGTGTTGGTAAAAGCACGGTCACGGTAAATTTGGCAGTTGGCTTAGCTCGGTTAGGCTTCCAGGTTGGTCTAGTTGACGCCGACATTTTTGGTTTTAGTGTTCCACGATTGATGGGTATAACCACAAAACCAACCCGCATTGATGACATGATGATGCCGCCGATAGCCTTCGGGGTAAAGACGATATCCATCGGCATGTTTTTGCCTGCCAATGAACCGGTCTCCTGGCGAGGACCGATGCTGCACAAAGCCATCGAGCAATTTTTGACCGACGTCTACTGGGGTTCATTAGATTTTCTGATTATTGACATGCCGCCTGGCACCGGCGATGTGGCAATCTCCATTGGACAGTTGCTACCCCAGGCCAAAGCCCTAGTGGTTACCACTGCATCGACTGCCGCGGCCGAAGTAGCTGTGCGCAGCGCCATGGCAGCAAGAAAAGCGGGCCATCAAATACTCGGTGTTGTTGAAAACATGTCTTGGCTTATCGATTCTGCTGGTCAAAAGCAGTTCATCTTTGGATCAGGTGGCACTCAGTTGCTCGTCGACACCCTCAACGAATACAGCGGTGAAAAGCCCGAATTGCTGGCCCAGATTCCAATCAGCCAAAATCTAGCCGAGTCAACTGAATCTGGAATTCCCCTGATTACAACTGAGATTCAGGATGATGCTTTAGATGCTCTGACTGAGTTGGTGAAACTGGTAGCCGGAACCAAGCTGGGCCCTGGCGTTCGCGAACTGCGAGTTAAACTAAATCCATGAGCGAAATAGCTATCGAGAAACTGGTCAAACACTTCGGCAAAGCTGATAAAAGCATCCAGATCAACAATCCAAACACGGCCAAGTTAATTTACGAATTGCCGCAATTATCGGCGGCCGATGTCGAACTTGCTGTTGTTAACGCTAGGTTGGCCCAACCAGAATGGGAAGCTACTGCTATTTCAACTCGCTCGGCGATTATGTATCGGCTTCACGACCTAATTCTCTCCGAACAGGGCAAGCTGATGGATATCATTCAGCTTGAAACCGGTAAAGCCAGAGCTCACGCATTTGAAGAAATAGCTGGTGCACTAGCCGCCTCCCGGTACTACGCCAAAATAGCCAAGAAAGCGCTTAAGCCGAAACGGACCATTTCAGGAGTTCCACTGTTGACCAAAACTTGGGTCAACCACATTCCGGTAGGGGTGGTCGGGGTTATCACGCCTTGGAATTACCCGTTGGCCCTAACTGCGCTAGATGTATTGCCTGCTTTAGTTGCTGGAAATGCAGTTGTACAGAAACCAGATAACCAAACAGCACTCATTTCTTTACAGCTAAGAGAACTTGCCATCGAATGTGGTCTTGATCCAAAGCTATGGACGATCGTGGTTGGCGATGCTGCAGAAGTTGGTGACGCCGTTACCGACAATGTTGACTATGTCGCCTTCACTGGAAGTGCTAAAACCGGTAAGCACGTTGCTCAACGAGCAACCAAGCGACTTATTCCTTTCAGCCTCGAGTTAGGTGGAAAGAACCCGCTGATTGTGCTTCGATCAGCCGATTTGAACAAAGCAGCAGATATCCTCATTGGCGGCGCTTTTGGCAGTGCTGGACAACTTTGTGTTTCTATCGAACGAGCCTATGTTCCGCTTGAACTAAAGGACCGATTCGAAAAAATCATGAAGGAAAAGGTCACCAGCTTAAAACTTGGCACGGCCAATGATTTCAGTATCGACATCGGCTCACTCACGGGGCCAAGCCAGCTTAGACGAGTCGGCGATTTCATCTCAGATGCCATTGGTAAAGGTGCCAAGGTTATTGCCGGTGGGCACTCACTTCCTGAACTTGGCCCCTACTTCTACGCTCCGACCATTTTGACCGACGTCACAGAAGAGATGGATTTGCACGAAAATGAAGTTTTCGGGCCACTGGTTTCAATCTACGGCTATCAAGATATCGATGAGGCGATTGCCTTGGCTAACAAAACCACCGAGGGCCTAAACGCCTCGGTCGTTGGTAACACCGCGGAAGCTAGCAGAGTTGCAAAGAAACTGATGGCTGGAACAGTAAATATCAACGAAGGGTTTAGAGCCACCTTTGCTTCCCTCGATACACCTATGGGCGGGATGAAAAATTCTGGGCACGGCAGAAGAAATGGCGTTGAAGGCTTGCTTAAATACACTGAAGCGCAATCAATCGGCATTCATCGCGGTCTATTGGAATTTCCAAGTCGTGGTGCGCAATACAACAAGATGGCTCCGCTGATGAACAAGCTGGCCAAGATTATGAAACGGCTCTAAGTAGCTTCGATATCATAAGGCGGAACTTCGCCAGCTTTGATGTTGGGTTGAACTTTAGCCTTAACCTGATTTAGTTCTGAGTGTTTGACGGCTGGTTCGTCTTCTAATAGGGCTTCTCGAATGATCCGGCGCGGATCGTACTGTCGCGGATCTAGTTTTCGCCAATCGACATCCTCGAACCCCTCTCCCAGTTCGTCCTTCATTTGGGCTTGGGCCGAATTAGCTAGGCGGCGAAGCTTTTTGATGAACTGTGCGAAGGATCTGGCATACTGCGGCAAGCGATCCGGCCCTAGGATAAAAACCGCTAGGACCAAAAGAATCAGAAACTTTTCGCTAGATAAACCAAACACCCTTAAAGGTTACTCGCTTGTCCTGCCAGTGCTAAACGCTAACCAGAGATATGCTCTATATCAGTTATGGTCGACAAAATATCCAGTTGGCGCTTTGCTGAGGAATACGTTCAAGAACCTCAGCCAATTGCCAGGGCAAGAGCAAGAGCCGATGAGCTCGGTATTGAGTCGGTCACACCCAGCGTTGGAGCTCACCTCAGTCTTTTGGTAAACGCCATGAATGCCAAGGCAGTGGTTGAAGTCGGCACTGGAGCAGGCGTTTCTGGGCTGTGGATACTCTCGGGAAACCAACATGTGGTCCTAGCCAGTATTGAAACCGAAGGTGAGTATCAAACTCAAGCTAAATTAGCCTTTACCCATGCCGGGATACCAAGTTCTCGACTTCGACTAATCAACGGTAAATCGGTTGAAGTGCTCACCAACCTTGCCGATGAAACTTACGATTTAGCTCTACTAGATGGCGATCGTGAAACCCTGGTCGAGCAGGTACAGCAGTGTCACCGATTATTGCGTAGCGGCGGAGTTTTAGCAGTTGCTCACGCCCTCTGGCGAGACAGAGTTCCAGATCGGCAATTACAAGATGAGAACACAGAGATTTATCGCGAGGTATTAGAGATTATTGTTCAGGACGAGCAATTCATTCCGGTGCTTTCGCCAATCGGTGATGGACTGCTTCTAGCCAGCAAACGTTAGTTTTAAACCAAAAACCACCTGGTTCGCAGGTGGTTTAGTTAGCTACTAAATTCTTAGCGCTTTTTGATTGTGGCAAGCACCTTTTTGAGGGCCTCTACCTCATCGTCATTTACCGAAATGACTAAACGTCCGCCTCCCTCAAGCGGGATACGAAGAACAATAAGTCCTCGTGCTTCACGTTCGGCTTCCATGGGACCGTCGCCGGTACGTGGCTTCATTGCTGCCATTGATACTCCTTGTTGCTTTTGCGCTGAACTTCTATTAAACCACGAGAACAGGGGCTTTTTCAGGGCTAAGAAAAACTGTTACCTCAGCTAAGCCAAGCGCGTAGAGCCTTTTCACAGGCATATATCTGCTCAATTTCAACAGCTTCATCATCGGCGTGCGCTTTATTCGGATCTCCCGGACCATAGTTCACAGCGGGGATTCCTAAGGCACTGAATCTAGCAACATCGGTCCAACCATACTTTGGCGCAGGCTCGCCCTCGGTTTGAGCTATGAAGGCTTGAGCCTCGGGTAAGTCCAGCCCCGGTCTCGCCCCTTCCGCACTATCAGTTACTTCAAGCTCAAAGCCTTCAAATAACGCTCTAAGTTTTGCCTCTGCTTCGCTGGCAGATTTGTTTGGAGCGAAGCGATAGTTGACGGTAATCACCGCTTGATCAGGGATAACATTTCCCGCAATGCCAGAACTCATCAAAACGGCATTCAGGCTTTCTTTATAGACCAACCCATCAACAGCTATCTCCTCTGGCTGGAAACTTGCCAAAATGCCAAGCGGGACCGCGGCCTTGTGGAGAGCATTTTCACCCATCCAGGGTCTAGCTGAGTGGGCCTTCTTACCAGTTAGTTTGATATCTGCGCGCAGCGTACCGTTGCATCCGCCCTCAACCCGAGCACTGGATGGTTCGCAAAGCACTGCAAAATCACCTTCTAGTAATTCGGGATTAGTTCTCGAAATTCGACCCAATCCGTTTAACGCTGAATCCACCTCTTCGTGATCATAGAAAACCCAAGTGATATCGACATTTGGGTTTATCAGTTCAGCAGCGAGTTTCAACTGAACGGCAACTCCAGCCTTCATATCTACTGTTCCCCTACCCCAGAGCATCTTCTTGCCGTCCTGCTCGACTAGTTTGCTCGGCAGGTTATGCACCACGGGGACCGTATCGATGTGTCCAGCGATAATCACTCGTTTGCCACGATTTAGCCCAGTTCTGGCAATAACGGCATCCTGATTTCTAATCACCTCAAGATGGGGGTGCTGGCTAAGGCAAGCTTCAATGGCATCGGCTAGTTCGGTCTCACTTGCTGAGACCGAGTAGATGTCACAGATGTCTTTGGTGAGATCCACCACATCTTTTTTTGTATCTAGAATCACTGGCACTATACGAGCCTACTTGTAACCTTGTAGAGATGAATACTTCAACCAATAATAAAGCTTGGGGCATGGGACTGGCCTCCATCGCATCCGATGGCACCGTTCTAGACACGTGGTATCCAAAGACTGCGCTTGGATCTGCCCCACAAGGTGATGCCATCTATCTGATGGACAAAGATTTCGACGCTCTAATTGGTGAGGACCAAAGAAGAAAAGTTGAAGTACGGGCAGTTAGAACCGAGATTGATCTGGATCAACCGGTTTCTTCCACCCCAGATGCATACCTAAGACTGCACCTACTTTCCCACCTATTGGTAAAGCCAAATAGCATGAACTTAGAAAACCTGATGGCTCACTTGCCAATAGTTGCCTTCACCTCAATCGGTGCCATGGCGGTCAAAGACTATGAAGAGGAACTTCAAAGGTTAATCCGCGAAGGTGTCTCGGTGCACTCAATCGATAAATTCCCAAGATTAGTTGACTATGTTGTTCCAAAGGGTGTCCGTATTGCTGATGCCAACCGGGTAAGACTCGGCGCATATCTTTCACCAGGCACAACGATTATGCATGAGGGGTTTGTGAACTTCAACGCTGGAACCTTGGGTGTAGCCATGGTCGAGGGAAGGATCACCCAGGGAGTTGTTGTTGGTAATGGCTCTGACATTGGTGGCGGGGCGTCAATTATGGGCACACTCTCTGGTGGTGGAAGACAACGGGTAACTATCGGAGAACGAGCACTGCTAGGGGCCAACGCTGGTATTGGAATTTCCATTGGCGATGACTCAGTTGTTGAAGCTGGTTTGTATGTGACCGCTGGAACTAAGGTCACCATTGTTGGCCAAGCCGAAGAAAAAGTAGTCAAGGCCGTTGAGCTAAGTGGTCAGCCTAATTTGCTATTCCGCAGAAACTCGGTAACAGGGCGAGTCGAAGTACTCCATCGCACCGGTAGCGGGATTACCCTCAACCCACAACTTCACGCTGGTCAGTAATTGGTAATTGGCTTTTAGCCAGTAATAGAATCCCAGCCTCGAGCCTCGATGGCACTACCATCTAGTTGAACCAGATCCTGGTTCTTCGGTTTTACCGTGCCGATGACTTTAAATCCTTTAGGTACCTGATTGGTATTTGGAAAAGTTGCCAGTAGGCCATGATCCTCACCACCGAAAAGTACCCAATCCATGGCCTGAGCATTAAGTCTTAGCGCTGCTTGTTCCAAAACGGCCGCAAAGCCAATTAGATCTGAACTGTTGATTGAAATACAAACCTGAGACTGTTCAGCGATGCGACTGGCATCTTTGACTAGTGAATCGGAAATGTCCAGCATCGCGGTGGCCCCGCTTTCGGCCGCTACTGGTCCTAGCTCAATCGGTGGTCGAGGTCTTAGTTGAAATGAAACCAAATCATCAAATGCCTCTTTAGCCGAACCACCCGAGCGCAAAAGAGCTAAGCCCGCTGCAGCTTTGCCTAGAGTTCCGCCCACCGCAACCAGATCACCAGGTTTTGCTCCACTTCGCAAGACCGGGGCTTTGCTCTCTAAATCACCGTGAGCGGTGACCGCGATAAATGCTTTATCTGAACTTGCTAAATCTCCACCAACCACACTGGCAGTTGGAGCTAATTCGACTAGTGCTTGAGAAAGTCCATCAGCAAATGCTTCGAGCCAAGAAATTTTCGTGTCTTTCGAAACCGCAAGTGAAACCACTAGAGCAATCGGCTTTGCTCCCATAGCCGCCAGGTCAGCAACATTGGTGGCAACAGCCTTAAAGCCTAAGTCAAAGCCGGAAGACCAGTCCAGCCTAAAATCGTGGTCTTCAATCATGCTGTCGGTGGTCACCACGAAACGATTCTCGGAGAGACTAACCACGGCTGAGTCATCGCCAGGTCCGACAAGTACCGCATCGGAACTGACTAACCTTCCGATGGTTCGGCGTAGCGACTCGCTCTCGCCTAGTTCCGCCAAAGTTTTATCAGACACGCTTTAAAAGGTAGCCTGTTTACGATGAAGTTATTTCGCCTTTTACCGCTTTTCTTGATCTTTCTGCTCGCTGGCTGTTCCGCAACGGTGGTCATGGAGCAAGCCGATGATGCCAACAATCCAGCCTGTGCTGAGGTTATGGTCCGCATCCCTGAACAAACCGCTGAGCAAGTAAAACGGGTGACCTCAAGCCAGTCCACCGCGGCTTGGGGAGACCCGGTAACAGTTAGCCTCACCTGCGGTTTGAAGCCGGTTGAGGTAAGTGAACTAACCTGCATTACAGCCGGTGATGTTGATTGGTTAGTCGATGAGAGCAGCAAGCCTATCTACCGGTTTATAAGCTTTGGCCGTAACCCCGCAACAGTGGTAACAGTTGATTCAACTAAGGTTTCAGGAGCAACCGTCTTAGAAGATCTAGGTTTAGCGGTGCAGTTTACGAAAAAGACCAAACAGTGTCTTGGCTAATTTCGGTGAAAAGCCAACTGAATTAACTGATCAATCAAGTCTGGGTAACTCAGACCACTTGCCTGCCAGCACTTTGGATACATCGATATCGGAGTAAAGCCTGGCATCAAATTCAGCTCATTCACAAAAAAACCATCTTTGGTTAGAAAGAAATCTGCGCGAGCTAGGCCAAAACAACCTAATGCTCTAAAAGCCTTAGCGGCTAGCTTTTGCATTTGCTCTAGTTCGCTAGAACTTAACTCAGCTGGGCAAATTAGTTCAGCAGCATCGGCGTCTCGATATTTGGCATCGAAATCATAAAACTCCCCCGAACGAATGACAATCTCGCCGGCTACTGAAACTTTTGGCTGCTCAGACCCAACTACCGAAAGAACTGCACATTCAAGTTCTCTACCAACTAGCCCACGCTCAACAGTTACTTTGGAATCTTCATCGAAGGCAAGTTCTAAAGCCAAAGCAAAATCACTCATGTCTTTGACTTTAGAAACCCCTACTGAGGAACCTGCTCTAGCCGGCTTCACAAAAAGTGGCAGTGACCCGAGTGCTTTTATTTTTTCCAAATAAGTTTCTGGATCTGCTAGCCACTGCTCTCGATGGATAACAACGTGCGGGGTTACTGGCAATCCAGCAGCCATAAACAGGGCCTTGGAAAATTCCTTATCCATTCCAGCGGCACTGGCAAAAACTCCATTACCAACATAAGGCAAGCCGATTAGTTCAATAAAGCCCTGAATGGTTCCATCTTCCCCGTTTGGTCCATGCAGCACTGGGAAAACAACATCTACTTCACCAAGGGATGTTCTTTGACCAGCTCGCTCTAAAAAGAATTCTTTCGATCCAGCCTTTGGCCAAATTACCGTTTCACCAAAAAACTCAACTACCGGTAATTCACCATCGGTTAGTGCCCAATGCTTGGCATCATCAACCGCGGGAACAAAGACACCATCTCGGGTAATCCCGATAGGTAAAACCTCATACTTGTCTCTATCAATGGCTGAAAGCACGCCGCTAGCCGTCGCACAAGAAATGCTGTGTTCGCTGGAAGCTCCACCAAATAAAAGGGCAACTCTGGTCTTCGCCACTATTCCGCCTCTGGAGAGTCGTTACCGCGGGTCAGGCTAGGTCCAATATCTTTCGGGCTCATCTTGCCCTCGATTACCAACTGGACCTGTTCAACAATCGGCATGGCAACGCCTTTAGCGGCAGCTAGCCGCAGCACCGGCGCTACCGAGGACAAACCTTCTGCAGTTTGGGATAACCGCTTTAGCACCTCGCGCTTTGAATAGCCCTTACCTAGCATTTCACCAGCTTTGTGATTTCGTGACAGTGGTGATTCCGAAGTTGCAATTAGATCTCCCAGACCTGCCAAACCAACCATAGTTTTCTTCTTAGCCCCGAAAGCAACTGCAAATCTGGATATCTCCGCCAAACCGCGAGTCATGATTGATGCCTTGGTGTTTTGCCCGTAGCCGACACCGTTGACAATACCGATCGCAACAGCGATTAGGTTTTTCAAAATTCCACCAAACTCGGTTCCGATTACATCCTTATTTGTGAAGGTGGTGAAGTAGGGGTTTGTTGAAGCAGAAGCAACCTTCTGGGCATTTTCTTTTGAAGTGCAGGCTGCCACGCAGGCAGCTGGCTGCTCACTGGCAATTTCCAGGGATAGGTTCGGTCCGGAAACCACACATACCTGATCGGGATCGAACCCGAGTACTTCAATAATTACCTCGCTCATACGAAGCCCCGAACCCTGCTCCACACCTTTCATCAGCGACACAATAATCGCATCCGGTTCAATTAGCTTTCCCCAGTCTTCTAAATTCGCTCTAAGGCTCTGTGATGGAACCGCGATGTAAACCTGGCTGGCTGAAGACAACACTTCCTTGATATCACTCGAGGCAACTAGTTCCTTTGGCAGGTTGATGCCAGGGATGTAATCCCCGTTGCGGTGAGTGTTATTGATCTCTTCAGTTAACTCTTCTCTTCTAGACCAGAGCATCACTTCATTACCAGCATCAACTAAAACCTTGGCGAAAGTGGTTCCCCAGGAACCAGCGCCGATCACTGCAATTTTTGCCATCGTCTAGCCCTTCCCCTTATAACGAATTTTGCCAAATTTCACTTTGGCGTTGGCAGGTAGTGGGGCTAGCCCGAGGCTTGCCCGCCGCTCGTTTTCTGCCTTGATAATTAAAAACTTCTTGAAATTACCGTGATCTGGTAACCCATGTTCACTTGGTACAAACCTTTTACTTGGCGCTTTCTCACCACGAAGCTGTTCAACTAGTTTGGTTATTTCGTTCATAACCCGCTCGGTAAGAAGCACAAGATCCTCGGTGGATGTCTTTTTATCGACATAAGCTGAGATATCTATTGGTTTACCGATGACGATATTCACCTTGTGCCAAGGCTTTGGCATGAGTTTTGAAGAGTAGGTTTCCATAACTTTTTCGGTTCCCCATTGCCCAACTGGAACAATCGGAACACCAGTTTCGATCGCTAATCGAATTGCGCCGGTTCTTCCTCGCATCGGCCAAAGATCTGGATCGCGAGTAAGAGTCCCCTCAGGAAAGATTCCAATGACGTGGCCGGCCCGAAGAACTTTGTAGGCGGCTTCCATCGGATCGTTGTTTTTTCTTTGTCCACGAAAAACCGGAATTTGCCCGACAGCTAGTAGCACTGGCCCAACAATTGGAGTCTTGAATAGGCCTTCTTTAGCTAAAAAGTGGGGTGCTCGATGCAATCGGAAATACATCATGTACGCAACGGCAAGTGCATCAACAGTGGTCACGTGATTAGCCGCAAGGACATAGCCGCCACTTTTTGGCAGGTTCTCCATCCCCGTGACTTTTACTTTATAAAGCAGTCTCACCCAGGGCCGAAGTATGACGGCCAAAACGCGCATCTGCCAGGTGATTTCTCTGCCGGGTTTTAATTCCGGCATTTGAAGTGACTGCGATGATTTCTTAGCCATCAGATTATTCCGTATAACTAAATGAAGCACCCAGGGCGGTTAATTTGTCGAGGAAGTGCTCATAGCCGCGCGAAATGAGCTGAACGTTTGTGACATTAGATCTTCCCTCTGCGGCAAGCGCTGCCACCATGTGACTAAAACCGCCACGAAGATCGGGAACTCTAATATCTGCTCCCTTGAGCTTGGTTGGGCCTGAGATAACCGCAGAATGATAGAAGTTTCGCTGACCGAAGCGACATGGGTTACCACCGAGACATTCGCGGTAAATCTGAATCTGGGCTCCCATTTGATTTAGCGCTTCGGTGAAGCCAAAGCGGTTCTCGTAGACAGTTTCATGAACAATCGACAAGCCGGTTGCCTGAGTAAGAGCGACAACCAGTGGCTGTTGCCAGTCGGTCATAAAGCCGGGGTGAACATCAGTTTCAATAACCACCGGTTGTAGTTCTCCACCAGGGTGGCTAAATCTGATGCCGTCATCTTCGATCTCGAAAGCGCCACCGATTTTGCGGAACACGTTTAGAAAGGCAGTCATCTCCAGTTGCCTGGCCCCGCCCACCATGATTTCACCACCGGTGGCTAGCGCTGCGGCCGCCCAGGAAGCCGCCTCGTTACGATCAAAAAGCGCGCGGTGGGTATAGCCGTTGAGCGAGCTCACTCCCTCAATTCGAATCACTCGGTCGGTATCTACTGAGATAATCGCACCCATCTTCTGCAAAATAGCGATCAAATCCATGATCTCTGGTTCAACTGCTGCGCCAGATAACTCAGTCAAGCCTTCGGCTTTAGTTGCCGTCAGCAAGACCTGCTCGGTAGCGCCAACGCTTGGATAAGGAAGAGAAATCTTGGCCCCTTTTAGACCTTCAGGGGCAGAAAGCCTCGTTCCGTTTGGAAGTTTCTCAATCACAGCACCAAAACTTCTCAACACATCAAAGTGATAATCCACCGGACGATCACCGATGTGACACCCTCCCAAATCAGGAATAAAGGCTTCGCCAAGTTGATGCAGGAGTGGACCACAGAACAAAATTGGGATACGCGAGGAACCGGCATGGGCATCGATATCAACCATGCGAGCTGACTTGACATTGGTTGGATCTAACTTCATAACACCTGAGTCATCAAAGTCGATCTTCACACCATGCAGTTCAAGTAAGCGCTGAACAACTTCAACGTCACTAATCTTTGGAACATCTTTTAGAACGCTTGCGCTCTCGCCCAGAATCGCAGCAACCATGGCTTTGGTGACTAAATTCTTTGCTCCGCGGACATCGACTCTACCAACTAGCGGTTTTCCACCGTCTACTGTTATCTGACTCATCTAGTTCCTCGCTGGTAGTGTCTTCGGCATCCAAGCTGGACGTCGTTTTTCAAATTCATCGATCGCTGATTGGTGAGTCAGCGTGAGCGCAATGTCATCCAAGCCTTCCAATAAACGCCACCTCGTGTATTCGTCAATCTCAAAACTAACCGAGATATCTTTTAACCTAGCGACCTTGGTAGTAAGGTCCACGGTGATTTCAACACCAGGATTTTCCTCAATTGCCCGCCAGAGTAGTTCTGTTTCAGCTTCGGTGATTTGCCCAGTAACAAGCCCCTGTTTACCTGCATTTCCGCGAAAAATGTCGGCAAACTTAGCTGAGAGCACGACTCTAAAACCATAATCCCGCAACGCCCATACCGCATGCTCTCTAGAGGAGCCCGTGCCAAAATCAGGGCCAGCAACTAGCACCTCACCTTTAGCGTAAGGAGCTTGGTTTAGCACAAACTCCGGATCATTTCGCCAAGAGGCAAATAAGGCATCTTCAAAACCTGATTTGGTAATTCTCTTTAGATAAACGGCAGGAATAATCTGATCGGTATCAACATTTGATCTTCTAAGTGGAACCGCGACCCCGGTGAAAGTGCTGAATTTTTCCATCAGTTCTCTCCTAAATCTGCTGGGGCGGAGAGAGTCCCGCGAATTGCGGTAGCCGCTGCTACCAAAGGCGAAACTAAATGTGTCCTAGCGCCTTTACCCTGGCGTCCTTCAAAGTTACGGTTTGAAGTTGACGCTGCACGCTCGCCTGGGGATAGTTGATCCGGATTCATACCCAGACACATTGAGCAACCGGCGAAGCGCCATTCAGCTCCAAAATCTTTGAAGATCTTATCCAAACCTTCTTCTTCGGCTTGAACCCTCACCTTCTGCGACCCTGGTACCACCATCATTCGAATGTTGTCTGCTTTTTTCTTTCCTTGAATAATCTTTGCGGCAGCCCGAAGATCTTCAATTCTCGAATTAGTGCAAGAACCCAGAAATACAGTGTCGACTTTGATATCTTTCATTTTGATTCCAGGTCTTAGATCCATGTACTCCAGTGCCCTTATTGCTGCAGCACGTTCGTTGGCATCACTAAAACTATCCGGATCCGGCACAACATCATTTAGTGATACACCTTGGCCCGGATTTGTCCCCCAAGTTACAAACGGATCTAATGCTGAGGCATCTAAAAAGACTTCTTTATCAAAAACAGCATTCTCATCAGTGACTAGAGTCTTCCAATACTGAACTGCCTCATCCCAGTTATTCCCGGTTGGTGCATGCGGCCTGGATTTCAAATAAGCAAAAGTTGTCTCATCAGGTGCGACCATGCCAGCTCTTGCTCCGGCCTCAATCGACATGTTGCAGATTGTCATTCTGCCTTCCATCGAAAGCGATCGGATAGCGCTGCCTCGGTATTCCAGAACATAGCCCTGGCCACCACCGGTACCGATCTGGGCAATTACGGCAAGGATGATATCTTTTGCAGTAACCCCTTCGCGAAGCGTTCCCTCGACATTTATCGCCATGGTCTTAAATGGAGCCAGAGGCAAGGTTTGGGTAGCTAGAACGTGCTCCACTTCACTGGTGCCAATACCCATGGCTAAGGCACCAAATGCTCCATGGGTAGAAGTGTGTGAATCGCCACAAACCACGGTAATCCCAGGCATAGTTAGGCCAAGTTGCGGGCCGACTACGTGGACGATGCCCTGGTCGATATCCCCCAGGGAATGAATTCTGATGCCAAACTCTTTGGCGTTTTTCCTCAGTGCCTCAATCTGAGTCCTACTGGTTGGATCAGCGATTGGCTTGTCGATATCGATGGTTGGGGTGTTGTGATCTTCGGTAGCTATGGTCAAATCTGGTCTTCTAACCTGACGGCCGGCCAATCTCAATCCATCAAAAGCCTGAGGGCTGGTAACCTCATGGACCAGATGCAGGTCGATATAGAGCAAATCAGGTGCGCCAGACTCACCCTTGACCACCAGGTGGTCTTGCCAAATCTTTTCGGCAAGGGTTAGGGGTTTTTCGGCCATCTTTGGACACCTAATAAATGAGGTTGAACCTCAAGTTTACCAGCGTGGCGTAGATTGGCAGGGTGAGCAATATTGAGCAAATTCACCGCCGAACCATCAGGGTTTTGGCCCTTGGCCAGGTTTTAGGCGGATTTGGACTAGGTTCGGTGCTCTCAATTGGCTCCCTTTTAGCCCGCGATCTCAGTGGAACCGAGGCCTGGGCAGGTGCCGCAGCCACATTTAGCACTCTCGGCGCTGCCGTTTGGGCTATTCCGCTCTCCCGGCTTGCCTATGCCAAGGGCCGTCGACCGGCTTTGGCAATTGGCGCCGCTTTTGCCATCAGTGGCGCGATGTTGGTTATATTGGCGGCAACAATCAGGTTCTTCCCCCTGCTGCTTCTGGCTATTTTCCTATTAGGTGCTGGCTCGGCCACTGGCTTGCAAGCTAGATTTGCCGCTACCGATATCCCGATAACCGGTCGCACCGGAAGATCTATCGGCTTGGTGGTTTGGGCAACTACCGTTGGAGCAGTGACCGGACCAAACCTCTTCGGTCCGGGTGAAGCCCTTGGAAACTTTCTAGGTTTGCCCTCGCTCACCGGACCATTTCTATTCACTGTTGCCGCACAGATTTTGTCTACCTCGGTTTTCTGGTTTGGACTAAAGCCAGATCCACTGAAATACGCACAGCAGATTCAAGTAGATGCCGGATTACCCAAGCACAAGATTTCTTTGAAGTCTGCCTTGTCCACATTGAAGCAAAATGCTCTCGCTCGGTATGCCGTGATAAGCATCGCACTATCTCATATGGTGATGGTTTCAGTAATGAGCATGACACCGGTACACATGCAAAATCTCGGCTACGACATCGTAGTTGTTGGGTTCACCATTAGCCTTCACATTGCCGGCATGTATGCGCTGTCCCCAGTGATGGGAATTCTTGCTGACAAAGTTGGCAAGATCCCGATGATCGTAATTGGGCAGTTAACCTTCCTAGCGGCACTATCTACAGCCGGGTTCGGACAAGACAACCGCTGGATGGTAACCATCGGCCTTACTCTGTTGGGGCTTGGCTGGTCAGCGGCAACTGTAGCCGGTTCAGCACTGCTATCTTCTTCACTACCGGCGGATGAAAAAACCAACGTTCAAGGTGTTAGTGATTCCCTGATGAATTTATCCGGGGCAACCGGTGGAGCGGTAGCCGGAAGCATCCTGACTGCAGTAGCATTTGCTGGATTGAACTTATTTGCGCTGATACCGGTTATTACAATCGCTCTTTTGTCGGTAACTCTAGGTCGTAAATCTAACGCAGCTCAAGCAGCTGCTGCCAAGTAGGGCCGCTGCAGCCACCTTCTAGCTGAATCGAAAATTCAGCTGCGCGGCAGGCCAATTCGAGCGATTCCTGAGCTGAGTTGCCAGCTGCTAAGGCTGCCAGAAAAGCACCAGTGTGAACATCCCCCGCCCCATTGGTATCAACTACCGGAACTTTTCGCCCTGGTGCATTTGCGACCAGTTGACCGCCATGATGAAGCTCGGCTCCTTCAGAACCCTTGCGAAGTAGTAACCATACCTCTGGTGAGAGATACGAACGAAGCTTTTCAAATTCACTTTGATTGCAGGAAATCAAGGTTGCGTTTTTACCCAACCAGGTCAAGAATTGTTCCGATAACTCAGCGGTGGTTGGCCCTGGGTCAAAGACAATCTTGCTGTTGATTCTCCCTGAGTCAAATAATTGCTGAAAAGCAGTTCGAGAGGTTGGATAGACAAGTTCGTAGCCGTAAATTACCAGCCAACTCTCCGCTGAGTAGTCGTACTGTTCTAGCTCACGAATATCCCTAAGCCCTTCGGCTCCACTCTGGGTTACGAAACTGCGCTGACCGTTCGGCTCTACAAATGTCATACACAATCCGCTGTCACCGCTCGAATAATTCTCGATTGCCTCGATTTCAACGTTTTCTCTTCGCATAGCCTCACGAATCTGATCGGCTCGAGGCCCGTGGCCAAGCGGGGTGCTGTGAATTGCTTTTAGCCCAAGTCGGCTAACTGTGGCTTCTAGATTCAACGCTCCGCCGACCTGATTGAAGGTTTTGGTGGCAAGCACATCGCCCCCAGGAGTTGGTAGGTGAGGGACGAAGCAGACCTGATCGATTAGTCCACTGGCTAAAGAGCGGACAAACTGCGGTTGAAATTCGGTTAGCTGCATCAGTTAAACCCTAGCCTGTGTCCTAAAAATAATTCCGCCAAGCATTTGCCGGCGGAATTGGTGACCCCAGCGGGATTTGAACCCGCGCTACTGCCGTGAGAGGGCAGCGTCCTAGGCCGCTAAACGATGGGGCCGTCAAAGCAACCTCTCTATTATGCCAGAGCCGGAGGGTTTGAACCAGCCCCAGAGTCCTAGGCGTAAACCCGAAGAGCTTTTGGTGCTATCTGGCAGGTTACTGGGGATTGCCCAACATGCTCGCCATCAGAATATGCCGGCATACCGGGTGAATCAAGAATTACCTTCTCTGCTCGAATTATCTCGACAGCTGGATGAGTAACGTGTTTGCCCTCATAGACAGTTGGAAAAAGTCTGATTAGTTCAAGCCGGCTAATCGAATTCAGAATAAATAAATCTAAGGTTCCATCTTCAACCTCTGCCTTAGGGGTGATGTAAAGGCCACCCCCGTAACTTGGTGAGTTAGCCACGGTGCAGAGATTTGCTTTGAATATTCTTTCTACTCCATCAATCACGGCTCGATATGAAATTGGCTTGAATGCGGCAAGTTCGCGATACATAGCAAAACGATATTTGATTGGTCCTTTTATCCAACGCCAAGTGTTTGCCCGCTTATTGACCAACGCATCAAACCCGGCACTGACAGCACCGAAAGAATAAAAATGTCTGGAATCTGAAATCGATTCAATTAGATCAACCAATCTGGTCTTGTCAAATTTCTCTACAATTCTCTTAACGCAAGCTGCTACATCATGAATCGGAATACCAAGCGCTCTGGCAGAGTCATTTCCGGTGCCAGAGGCAATCAGTCCAATCGGAACATCAGTCTTCGCCGTAGCATTTACAGCTAGATGAAACATGCCGTCTCCCCCAACAACTACCAAACCATCGATGGATCGATCTTTTACTGCATCATTTGCGTTTTTACTTGCAGTAACAAAATCTGGACCAGATAAATCGAGAAGATCAACACCGTGCTTTTCAAACTCCGCTTTGGCTAATTCGCCATCGCGTTTACCCCTGCCGCGGCCTGAGCTCGGATTTATAACTATCCCTAGCTTCCCCATTACTTCTTTCTGAGAGTCTGGGCATTAATGGCAACTATCAGAGTTGATACTGACATCAATACGGCTCCCAGTGCAGGAGTTAGAACTAAACCTAGCGGCATGAACAAGCCAGCTGCTAAAGGTATTGCCAGAATGTTATAACCGGCAGCCCACCACAAATTCTGCAGTGATTTAGCCCTGACCCGCTTACTTAGCTTTACCGCTCGCACAACAGCCTGCGGGTCATCGCTAATTAGCACGATGCCTGCTGATTCAATCGCCACGTTGGTTCCCGCTCCAACCGCAAAGCTCACATCAGCCTGGGCTAAAGCTGGAGCGTCATTCACACCATCACCGACAAATCCAACAACTGACTTATCCTTTTGAAGATCTTTGATTTTCTCTGCCTTTTGCCAAGGAAGCGTCTCGGCGAATATCTCGCTTACGCCAATTTCCTTAGCAACATAATTGGCTACACCGCTAGCATCCCCGGTCAGCATGCCGACACGGATTCGCTCTCGCTGCAACTCATAAACAGCCTGGGCAGCTGATTCCCTAATCAAATCACCTAGCTTAATCAGGCCCTCGAGGACTCCATCAACTACGACACAGATAACCGTGCTGCCAGAACCGGTGGCTTGATCAGCCCAAACCAGATCTATTACTTCCATTCGGATGTTGCGCTCAACCAGCATGGCCGGAGAGCCAACGAGAACTTCAAATTTACCGACCTTAGCGCTAACTCCCTTACCAGCTAGGGCCTCGAAGCCCTTAGCCTGGTTTAGCTTCAGATTGCGTTTATTAGCTGCCTGAACTATGGCCTTAGCGATTGAATGTTCGCTGTTAAATTCCACTGCAGCAGCAAGCGCAAGAACTTTATCCTCGTCTTGGAGCTTAGATTTGTTGGCAATACGAATCGCACTAACGCCACGTTTTCCGTAGGTAAGAGTTCCAGTTTTATCAAATAGCACGGCGTGCAGTTTTGCCGCCTGTTCAAACATCTGACGGTTTCGGATTAGTAGGCCAGAGGTAGCTGCCTTGGCGGTGGTTATTGACGTGACCAGCGGAATTGCTAGCCCAAGAGCATGTGGGCAGGCGATCACTAAGACAGTTACGATGCGTTCTAGAACGAAATCAGCGCTCTGGGTTCCATTGAGCCACCAATAGATAGCGGTTACCAAAGCGGCTGCAAAAGCAACATAGAACAACCAGCCAGCTGCCTGATCGGCAAGCCGCTGAGTTTTAGATTTCGACTGCTGGGCCTGTTCCACCAGTTTTAGAATCTGGCTAAATGCGGTGTTCGCACCTGTACCAGTGGCTTGAATTACAAGTGAGCCGAGTTTTAGATTGCTGTCGGCACTAACTGTGGTTCCAGCAAAAACGGTGGCACCTTCAGTTTTTTCGACCAAGGTTGATTCTCCAGTGAGCATCGACTCATCAAGTTTTGCCGAACCGGTGAGCACCACTCCGTCAACCGGAACGGATGCGCCAGGGCCAACCATAATTTCATCACCGATGTTGATTTGACTTACCGGAACGGTTACCTGCTTTTTACCTGTCACTTTGAGTGCGGTGTCCGGAAGCAAGCTCTTTAGTTCACCAAGCGCGTTTGATGCGCTCATCACCGCTGACATTTCTATCCAGTGACCAATCAGCATGATGGTGACCAGAGTGGCTAGCTCCCACCAAAAGTCCATGTGCCCGAAGTTATATCCGAGTAAATCGGAGGTAGTCAAGAAAAGCGAGTAGGCAAAAGCAACAGTCAATGCCATAGCAATTAGCGCCATCATGCCGGGCTTTTTTGCCTTGATCTCCTGCCAACCGGTGGTTAGAAATACTCTGCCCGAACTAAAGAACAAGATGATGCCGGCAACCGCCGGGATGTAGTTTGACCCTGGGAAACTAATTGCTTGGTAGCCCAGCAGCATCTGCACCGTGTGTGAGAAGTAAACGGCAGGGATAGTTAGCAAGGAGGAGAACAAAACCTGCTTTTTGAACATGTTTGGATCGTGGTGACTGTGGTCATGTCCTTCATGACCGTGATGCGCGTGGTCATGCGAATTCGAATCGGCATGCTGATGCTCGCCTCCGGTAGCGCAGCAGTTGTGACCTTCCTGAGTTTCACCAATTAGGTGATGCTGGCGGTCACATTTACATTCATTCGGCGGGCAGTGGCATTCCCCACCCGGGTTGTGATCACAGACACAACGAGGGTCTTTTGCCGAGTTATGGGCCTTGCAGTCGTGCTCAACTGGATGGGACATATTTGCTGATTCTCCTTGAATACCCCATGGGGGTATTACCAATTATAGCCAATAAATGCTTTTCAACTTGTATTCTCAACTTATGAAGGTTACCAAGCAGACACACGCCTGCCTGATATTTGAGCAGGCTGGCAAAAAGCTAGTTTTAGATCCAGGGGCATACTCCGAGCCTCAAGACAAGCTAACTGAAGTCATCGCGGTAGTAATTACCCACGCCCACGATGACCACTGCTATGAGGAGCAACTAGATCGCATCATCGATTTGAACCCTGAAGCTTTGATTTACTGTCCGAGCGATGTTGCAAAGCGCCTTACCAATTACAACACCGTTGTGGTTTACCACGGTGACTACTACGAACTAGGTCCGTTCAGCTTAGAGTTTTTCGGCGATCTGCATGCGGTAATCCATCCGAGCATTCCGGTGATTGAAAATCGCGGAGTACTAGTCAATAATCTTCTCTACTATCCAGGTGACAGCTTTACGATGCCAGATAGAAAAGTTGAAATGCTCGCCGTGCCGACCAGTGCCCCTTGGCTCAAGATGTCCGAAGTTATGGATTTTGTCTCGGCGGTTGAGCATAATCAGTCGATGCCAACTCATAATGCTCTGCTCAGCGAATTCGGCCACAACTTGAATAATGGTCGAGTCAGGGCTATCACCGAGAGTAAGGGTGGCAAGTTCAACTACCTGCTACCTGGTGAATCTATCGAACTTTAGCCCGCTCGATTAGTTCTTTCTTTTTGGCTTTGATGATTAGCTCTAGGGTTTGATCGGTAACTTTTTCGTCCCAGCCGAAGCGAATGACTGATTTATCCAATTCGCCTTGCTTTAGCGATTTGACCAATTTCTTACCGAGCGAGCCGGATAACAGATAGATAGAGTAGAAGTTCTTCCAGGCTGCAAAGGCCAAGAAGTTCTTTCCAGAAACCCGTATGGTCGGTAACTGATAGCTGATAATCAAATCTCTCTCGGCCCCAGCAAGCTTCACCAGTCGCTTTCTCAGATCATTCAGCACCTTGGCCTGGTTGGGCACGAGCAGTTCGAAGTAAAGGTCTGCTTCATTACGATCTAGTTTTCGCACATCCCCATTAAAGCAATAAAGGTAAGGGTTTTAGCCTTACCTAGAGCTGGGATACCAGGACTCGAACCTAGAACAAATGAACCAGAATCACTCGTGTTGCCAATTACACCATATCCCAAGAGAGCCCAATGGGCTCGATTTCCCATTCTATCTGGGGCTAAACGTGGCTAGCAAACAGTTTCAGGCGAGCCAGGGTCTCCTCTTTACCAAGGATCTCCATGGACTCAAATAACGGTGGTGAAACCCGCCGACCTGATATGCCTGTTCTTAGCGGCCCAAAGGCATTTCTTGGCTTCTCCCCCATTTGCTCAATCAGCTTTGTGTTGAGCACTTGCTGAATTGTCTCAGTCTGCCACTGGCTTAACTGAATTTCTTCGAGAACTTCAATAGAAGCTTCCGTAATGGCTTTACTGTTTTCCGGTAAACCTGCTTTAGCGTCTGGTTCAATAACTACATCTCTTGCCTCACAGAATAAGAACCAGAGCATGGGGACGGCTTCGCTTAAAACTGTGATTCGCTCCTGGATTAGCGGAGCAGCCTGGCGCAAAATGTCTAATTCGATTTCGGATGGTTCTGATCCGATTACATTCTCTTTTTGTAAATAAGGAATTATTCGCTTGGTGAAATCTTCAATGCTTAGTAAGCGAATGTGGGAAGCGTTTATGGCATCTGCTTTTTTCTGATCGAATCGAGCAGGATTAGGATTCACATCTTTCACGTCAAATGCAGCAACCATCTCATCGAGAGTGAAGACATCTCTTTCAGCGCTGATGCTCCAACCTAGCAGAGCCAGGTAATTTAGCAAACCCTCTGGAATGAATCCTCGATCACGATGGTGAAATAGATTTGATTCAGGGTCTCTTTTGCTGAGCTTTTTATTTCCTTCACCCATTACAAATGGCAGGTGTCCAAACTGAGGAATGAATTTTGTAATTCCAGCTTCATACATTGCGTTATACAAAGCAATCTGTCTTGGTGTTGATGAAAGCAGATCTTCGCCACGAAGAACGTGGGTTACCCCCATTAGAGCGTCATCAACCGGGTTTACTAACGTATAGAGCGGCTGCCCGTTTGGCCTCACCACAACAAAATCAGGGAAAGAGCCTGCTGGGAAGGTGATCTCACCGCGAACTAGATCAGTGAAAGTTATATCAACATCGGGCACTCGGACTCGCAGTGCCGGGGTTCTCCCCTCAGAGCGATATTTGGCCTTCTGCTCCTCAGATAGATCTCGCTCCGAGTTATCGTAGCCAAGTTGAACAGCGCGTCCATTGGCTTTATTGCGCTCATCAATCTCTTCACCGGTTAGATAGCTCTCATAAACATGGCCTGAAGCCTTTAGTTTCTCAATGATCTCTAGATAAATCTCGGTGCGCTGGGATTGTCGGTAGGGCTCATTTGGACCACCCACCCCAACTCCTTCATCCCAGTTCAGACCCAACCAACGCAACCCATCAAGGATCATCTCAAATGATTCTTCGCTATCACGCTCAGCATCAGTGTCTTCAATGCGGAAAATGAATGTTCCACCAGTGTGACGAGCATAAGCCCAGTTGAACAGGGCTGTTCTAACTAAACCAACGTGCGGTGTTCCCGTCGGTGATGGACAAAAGCGAACGCGGATATCTCTACCGGTTGCAGTTGTAAATGGTGCTGTAATTTGATTTGCCATAACCAGATAAGTCTAAGCGACGGGATTAGTGAGCACTCCGATGCCATCGATACTTACTTCGACTGTTTGTCCAGAAGTTATCGGGCCGATACCCGCTGGGGTACCAGTGAGAATTATGTCCCCAGGTAACAATGTCATGGCTTGCGATACATGCTGAATTATTCTTGGCACTTTGTGAATAAGCAGATCGATAGAGGCCTGCTGCCTTGTCTCACCGTCAACTTTGGTTTCTAGAATTTGCCCATCTGGACTGAACTCGGTTTCAATCCATGGTCCAATCGGACAGAAGGTATCGAACCCTTTAGCTCTAGTCCACTGGCCATCAATGTTTTGAATATCTCGAGCGGTGACATCATTAGCGACTGTGTATCCCCAGATGTAATCTCCAGATTCTTCCATAGTTACGTTTTTGGCCACTTCGCCTATTACTATTGCTAATTCCCCTTCGTAATCAACTTGCTTTGAAATTTCTGGGAGAACGATCTGCTCTTCAGGGCCGATTACCGAAGTTGTCGGCTTGAGGAAAATTAGTGGCTCTGCTGGAACTTCTCCACCCATCTCAGCAGCGTGATCTGCATAGTTCTTGCCAATGCAGACGATTTTGCTTGTCGGCAATATCGGTGGTAGCAGTGTTACATCTTTCAGAGCGTAACGCTCTCCGGTAGTTTCATAGCCTTGAAATAGTGGATGGCCGCGAAAAACAACCAGTTCTGGGCCATCAACTAGCCCCCAAGCGAGTTTGTCGCCAGCTTGGAATTTTGCAATTCGCATTAGTGCAGTTTCACTAACCAGTTGTGTCGATCTGGGATTCGCCCATACTGAATACCGGTTAGCTCCTCGCGCAAACTAACTGTTAATTCCCCTGGCTCAGGGTTTTCTGGACCGATTGTTTCCTTGCGGCTAACAAAGTTACCAACTGGGGTAATTACTGCTGCGGTACCGCAGGCAAATACCTCGCTAATTGCTCCTGAGTTATAGCCATCCCTTAGCTCGGATAGGGTCACCTGACGTTCCTGAACTTCAACACCGCGGTCACGGAGCAATTGAATAATCGAGTCCCTAGTAATTCCGTGAAGAATTGTTCCATCAAGTGCTGGGGTGACCACAGGGCCGTTTTTGTAAACGAGGAATATGTTCATTCCACCAAACTCTTCGATAGTGGTGTGCGTGTCGGCATCCAAGAATAGAACCTGCGAACAGCCATTGGCGTAAGCCTCGTTTTGAGAAATTAAGCTGGCGGCATAGTTTCCTCCGGTTTTAGCCTCGCCAGTTCCATACTTTCCCGCACGAGCTGAATCCAGCGCTATCCAGATAGAGACAGGTTTGATTCCACCAGTGAAATATGGGCCAACTGGGCTTGCGATAACTCGATACTCGGCTCGCTTGGCAGCTCTAACACCTAGAAAATTTTCGGCAGCGATTTCAAATGGCCTGAAATATAAAGTCTTCTCGTTTACCGGCTCTGGTACCCAAGCGTGATCAATTGAGATCAGTGCTCTAAGCGATTCAACAAAATCTTCAACTGGTAACTCAGGCAATGCCATTCGACGAGCCGAGAGCTGCATCCTCCTACCATTTGCCTCAGGTCTAAAGGTATGGATGGAGCCGTCTTCGTGACGATAAGCCTTGATGCCTTCAAATACTTCTTGACCGTAGTGCAGCACTGCGCTTGACGGATCCAGCAAGATGGGGCCGTAGGCTTCGACCCTGGCGTTTTGCCAGCCGTTTTCTTCAGTCCACTCAATAATTACCTGGTGGTCAGTGAAGTTCACACCGAAAGCAGGGTTTTCAAGTAGCGCATCACGCTCTTGATCCGAAAGCGGGTGATCAGATTTGATTAATTTGAATTCCATGTTCTTCCGTCTCTAAAGTTTGCTGAAAATGCTTTCGGCGATTTCGCTAGTGCTGCGCTTTGTCGCTCCTCGGTTTGCCAGATCGCTTGCCACGGCACTTTCTATCCTGGCGGCCGCTACTGGATTACCCAGATGATCCAAAAGCATGGCTGCGGAAAGTATCGCCGCTGTTGGATCAGCGATGTTCTTGCCTGCAATATCAGGTGCCGAGCCGTGCACTGGCTCGAACATGCTTGGGAATTCACCGGTGGGGTTGATATTTCCTGAAGCCGCTAAACCAATTCCGCCACCGATGGCAGCTGCTAGATCAGTGAGAATATCGCCAAAGAGATTGTCGGTAACAATTACGTCGAAACGTTCGGGATCGGTCACCAAGTAAATGGTTGCCGCATCAACATGCTGATACTCAACACTCACACTTGGGAATTCCTTTGCGACCTCATCGACTGTTCTAGCCCAAAGTGAACCGGCGTTGATCAAGACATTGTGCTTATGCACCAGGGTAAGTTTTTTTCGATCGCGATTGGCTGCTAACTCAAAGGCATACCTAACACAGCGCTCAACGCCAAAGCGAGTATTTACTGAAGTCTCGTTCGCGACTTCTTCGTCGGTGCCCACTCGAATGGCCCCGCCGTTGCCAACATAAGCGCCTTCGGTGCCCTCGCGAACAACAACAAAATCAATCTTGCCGGCATCTGCCAACGGGCTAACTACACCTGGATACAGTTTTGTTGGCCTGAGGTTTATAAAGTGATCAAAGCTAAATCGCAACTTAAGTAATAGTCCGCGCTCTAGAACTCCAGATGGAACACTTGGATCCCCGATTGCACCGAGCAAAATCGCATCGTGTTGGCTTAGTGAAGCCAAATCGGAATCAGTTAGCACCTCTCCGGTGGCGAGGTAGCGCTTAGCGCCAAAGTCATACTCGGTTGTTTTGAATTCAACTCCAGAACCCCGAGTTGAAAGCTCGATAGCCTGGAGCGCTAAACGGGTAACCTCAGGGCCAATTCCATCGCCGCCGATTACACCGATACTTATTTGCTTAGACACTCTAGGGACACTTTCTGGATTGAGATAATCCAACTTTACTTTGTTAGTTGCTTACTCGCTTAGCTAAAAGCACCAGCGTGATTGAGGGCTTTAGCCCCTCGCGGGTCTGAATTTGGCCATCTCTATTCTTGAGTTCAACAATCTCGAAGCCTAAGCCACTAAGCGCTTTACCAATACTGTCGAGATCTGGCAGCACCTTTGGATCTCGTGGGCCACCGAAACCACCAGTTAGGTTATCTCTTGAATGCCAAACGCCAAATAGATACCCGCCTGGCTTTATCTTTTGAGAAAGGCGCTTAATTGCCTTGGCTAATTTGCGCTGCGGAATCTGCAGGTAGGCGATAACTCCAAGATCCACCTGATCAAGTTGTGAGCTAAATTTCGTGGCACCAGCTAAGGTTGCTAGAACTTTGCTTCCAAGCTTTTCCTCTTCAGCAAATTTCAAAAACTTGTCCAGAGCTACTTGAGAGAAATCTATGTTTTCAACCAGGAACCCCTGTTTGGCCAACCAAATAGAGTTTCTGCCCTCCCCACCGGCTAAATCAATTGCGGTTTTTCCCTTTAAAGATTCACAGTATTCAATAACAAAGCGATTAGCAGTTTTGGTATAAATGTATTCTTCGGTGGAATACTTCTTATCCCAAGTTTTATTAGACACTAAGGAGTAACTCCGAGTGGTAGTAGCCGTTTAGCATCCTCGAAACTTCCAATGTTAGTCACATTCACAAAGCCCATTACATTCAACTCATCCATAGCTTTAGAGACCTGTGCTTCGTCTTTACCGTATAGGTAATACTTGCCGTTGCGGCGCAAGTTTGTGGCCTCGGCCGCAAAATAACCAGCGTCAAAATCCATATTTATTGAACCGACGATGTGACTGTTCTCGAACTCATCGGCGGATCTAATATCAACAATCGCCGTAACATCCGTGACATCGAGCTTGACCCCAGAACAGCTGGTTAAGCCAGCTACTAGGCTGGCAGCGACAACCGCAGCGAATAAGACTCTCAAACTCTTCACAACTGCTCCAATCTCGAACCTATTAACAACTTTACCTAAACTAAGACTTGGAGGAATAGCTAATGGCAACTGAAGTCACAGTAACCGAACTGGCCGAAGCAATAGCAAATAGGGGCTTTGTTCTTGATGTTCGAGAAGATCACGAATGGCAGGATGGCCACGTCCCAAACGCCTTGCACATCCCGATGAATGATGTCCCTAATCGTCTAGGCGAATTAGATGACGGGGCAAGAATTTTTGTAATTTGTCGATCCGGTGCCAGATCGCTCACAATCGCTAACTATCTCGAATCAGAAGGATTCGACGTAGTCTCGGTAGCAGGTGGAACACAGGGCTGGGTTGATTCGGGTAGAGAACTCTCGATGGAGCCGAGTATTTAGTCGAGACCTAGGCTGATTGCTTTGAGCACTTCGGCATCAATGCCGACTGCAACCTGTTCCAAGACTTCCCCGGGCACCGGAGAATCAACGGTTATTACCGATAATGCTTTGCCGCCTTTAGAGTTTCTTGCAATCTGCATTGCGGCAATGTTGATATTGTTTTCAGCAAAAGCCTTACCGTAGATTGCCACCACACCAGGTCGATCGTTGTAAATCATCATCACCAGGTGTTTAGCCACAGCTAAATCAATGTCGTAGCCATTGATGTTGACTATCTTTTGAATCAGTTTCGGACCAATCACCGTTCCTGAAACCGAGCAAACTGACCCGTCTTGCAGCGCTGCCCTAATGGTGGTCACATTTCGATATTCTTCGCTTTTTGAATCAACCGAAAGCCGCACTTCCACTCCCCTTGATTCGGCAAGTAGCGGAGCATTCACGTAGGAAACCTGCTCGGTTACCGCATTTTGATAGAAGCCCTTGAGTCCAGCTAATTTCAAAACAGAAACATCATGAGAGGCAATCTCACCGCGAACTTCAACATCAATAGAAGCAACATTTCCGCCAGAAATGCCAAAGAGGATCTGCCCCATGTTTTCCATCAGGGCGATACCAGGTCTAACCGAAGGGTCAATTACACCGCCGGCAACGTTGACTGCATCTGGAACAAGATCTCCCGCCAGAGCCAGTCGAACACTCTTGGCTACCGAGATTCCAGCTTTCTCCTGTGCCTCATCGGTAGATGCTCCTAAATGCGGAGTGACAATAATATTTTCTAGTTCCAGAAGCGGCGAGCCGGTTGGTGGTTCATTTACGAATACATCCAAACCAGCAGCCGCAATCTTTTTGCTCTGCAAAGCCTGAAAAAGCGCATCCTCGTCAATGATGCCCCCGCGAGAGGCATTTACAATTCTTAGATTCTCCTTGGCGATAGAAAATTCCTTAGTGCCAATTAGCCCTGTGGTTTCTGCAGTTTTTGGAATGTGGATGGTTATGAAATCTGAGCGTTGCATCAGATTCTCTAGATCCACAAGTTCAACGCCAATCTGTTCAGCTCTTGCTGCGGTCACATACGGGTCATAACCGATTAGCGTTGCTCCAAAGCCAGCTAGTCGCTGAGCAACTAATGTTCCGATCCGACCAAGACCTACAATTCCAATAGTTTTCTCATAAAGTTCAACACCGGTAAATTTCGAACGCTGCCACAGCCCATTTTTCAATGATGTATTCGCATCTGGAATATGTCTGGCTAAAGCAAAAATATGCCCGATGGCTAGTTCGGCAGCCGAAATAACATTCGATGTTGGTGCATTAACAACCATCACCCCGGCGCTGGTCGCGGCCTTGATATCAACATTGTCTAAACCGACTCCAGCTCTGGCGATTACTTTCAACTTTGGGGCATGCGCGATGGCTTCAGCATCAACCTGAGTTGCCGAGCGAACCAAGATTGCCGATGCGTTGGCTAGTTCCTTTAGAAGGGCAACTCGATCGGTGCCGTCAACATTTATAACTTCAAAATCGGGACCAAGCGCAGCTACTGTTGCCGGGGATAGCTCTTCGGCAATAAGGACAATAGGTTTACTCAAGATTTTTCCTAAGGGGGATTTTCGCTACTCCAGCGAAGCGTAAGACAATCTTACCTTCGCTCGCATAGTCTTGGTTGTGTGACCGAACGCATCTTTTACGCAGCCATCTCAAGTGATGGCTACCTTGCAGGCCCTAACGGCGATATGGCTTGGGCTGAGAAGTATTTGGCCAGCGGCGAAGACTACGGATATGTCCAGCTAATCGGTTCTTCCTCGGCAATCTTGATGGGCCGAGCAACTTTTGATTTTGAAATTGAAAGCGGAGCACAAGGCCCAAGGCCACTACCGACCTACGTGCTGACCCACATTCCAGAGCTCTACGAGGATATCGAGGATGCCAACCTGCTGTTTACCGGTGGGGATATAAAGCTGGTCTTAGAACTAATTTCCGAGAAGCACCCGGGCAACCTATTTGTGATGGGCGGCGCGAACGTAGTGAAGCAACTACTGGAGCAACGGTTGATTGATACCATGCGGCTTTTCGTCTGTCCAGAAGAATTAGGCTCTGGAACCCTGGCTTTCGAGGATGACACGGCATACAACCACTTCACCCTTATCGATGAAAAGCAATATTCGTCGGGGATCATCGAAGAGGTCTACCGACTGACCAATTAGTCGATATCAGATTGCTTTATTTTTCAGCGCAATTCAGGCAAGCCCATTTAGGGTCATCGAATCTAACTACGCAGCCGCCTAGTGCGAATTCTCCAGCTTCGGCTTTCTCAAAAGTTTCCTCTGTGGGTAAGCCGTAGACAATTGGAACCATCGGTAATTGACATAGTTCACACTTTGGGTTTTCGCTCAAAACATTCTCCTAAGGTAAGAAAATCAAGTAGGTTCACTCGATTTACTTACCCATACCTAGTGACTGAGTGAATTATTCCCTATTTTGGAAAAGACTTTAGCGAGCTGCCTTGCCCTCTTGGTAGTCATCCGAATTCTTGATCCAGGAGAAAAGCTTCCTAAGGCTTCTGCCAACAGCCTCAATCGGGTGTGACTCACCTTTTGCCCTTAGCGCTAGGAATTCTGGAGCGCCGGCATCCTGGTCGGCAATAAAGCGGTTTGCGAAAGTACCGTCCTGAATGTCGGTTAGCACAGCGCGCATGCGCTCTTTGACCTCTGGGCCAATAACTCTTGGGCCTGAAATGTAATCGCCATATTCAGCTGTGTCGGATACTGACCAACGCTGCTTAGCAATGCCGCCCTCATACATCAGATCAACAATCAGCTTTAGCTCGTGCAGCACTTCAAAGTAGGCAACCTCAGGCTGGTAACCAGCTTCAGTTAGGGTTTCAAAACCATACTGGATTAGTTGTGAAGCACCGCCGCAGAGCACTGCCTGCTCGCCAAACAAATCGGTCTCGGTTTCTTCAGTGAAAGTGGTCTTGATAGTTCCTGCCCTGGTTCCACCAATTGCCTTGGAATAAGAAAGCGCTAGCTCAAAAGCACCACCGGTAGCATCCTGCTCAACGGCAATAAGGTTTGGAACACCTCGACCATCAATGTATTCGCGACGAACAATGTGACCTGGACCCTTAGGAGCAACTAGAAAAACGTCCACATCAGCAGGAGGTTTGATAAAGCCAAAGCGAATTGCAAAACCGTGTCCGAATACCAGGGCTTTACCCGCGGTTAGGTTAGGAGCAATCTCGTTTGCATAGATATCGCGCTGTCTTGGATCCGGAGCCAAAATCATGATGACATCAGCCCACTTGGCAGCCTCGGCAACACTAAGTACCTTGAGGCCAGCCTCTTCAGCCTTAGCTTTACTCTTTGAGCCTTCAGCAAGACCGACGACAACATTCACGCCGGAGTCCTTTAGGTTTAGCGAGTGAGCGTGGCCTTGCGAACCATAGCCAATCACCGCAACCTTTTTAGCTTGAATCAGATTTAGATCGGCATCCTGGTCGTAAAAGATTTCTGCCACTTTATTTCTCCTTATTTTTTGTTAAAACTACTTTTGAACTTTTTCGGTGATTGATTTAGAACCGCGACTCATCGCCAAGACTCCGGATTGGACAAGTTCCTTAATTCCGAACGGTTCCAAAACTTTCAAAAAGGCCTGGCACTTAGCTGTTTCACCGGTCACCTCGATGATTAAGGCATCCCCTGCAACATCGATGACTCGAGCACGGAACAACTCGACTGCCTCTAGGACCTGCGATCTGGTAGCCGGATCGGTTCTAACCTTTATCAGCATGTGATCGCGCTCAACTGTTGAAAGCGGCTCTAACTCAACAACCTTGATTACGTTTATCAACTTGTTTAGCTGCTTGGTTACCTGCTCCAGTGGCAAGCCATCCACGCTAACCACAACAGTGATTCTGGACAGACCTTCTACCTCAGTAGCACCTACCGCCAAAGACTCAATGTTAAAACCACGACGAGCAAACAAACCGGCTACGCGGGTTAGTAGACCAGGACGGTCTTCAACCAGGAGCGAAAGAACATGCTGTGACATTACTCTTGATCCCCTTCATCCCAGACTGGTCTAGCATCGCGAGCGAACTGAACCTCATCATTTGAAACTCCAGCAGGTACCATCGGCCAAACCATGGCATCGCGGCCAACAATAAAGTCAATTACCACCGGGCGATCATTTACTTCCATAGCCTGCTTGATGGCCGCATCGACGTCTTCGGCTTTTTCCACTCTGATGCCCAACGCTCCGTAAGCCTCGGCTAATTTCACAAAGTCAGGCACCATCATGGTGTCGGTACCGGTGTGCAAGTCCGTGTTTGAGTAGCGCTGGTTATAAAACAGTGTTTGCCACTGACGGACCATACCTAGAGAGGAGTTATTGATGATGGCTACCTTTATTGGAATGTTGTTGATGGTGCAGGTAGCTAATTCCTGATTGGTCATCTGGAAGCAGCCATCGCCATCGATAGCCCAGACTAAGCGCTCTGGCTGGGCAACCTTAGCTCCCATGGCAGCAGGAACTGCATAACCCATGGTGCCAGCTCCTCCTGAGTTCAACCAAGAGTTAGGTCTCTCGTATTTGATGAATTGAGCTGACCACATCTGATGCTGACCGACTCCAGCGGCAAAGACAGCCTCTGGGCCGCTTAGCTCGCCGATTCGACTGATCACATACTGCGGTGATAATTTGCCATCTTCAGGATCGGAATAGCCAAGCGGATAACGAGTACGAAGATCATTCAAGAATGTCCACCACTCGCTGATATCAGGCTGCTTGCCCTTTAGTTCGTTAGAAAGTTCGGCGTTGAGCTCAACCAGAACCTCTTTTAGATCGCCAACGATTGGCACTTCGGCTGGTTTGATTTTGCCGATCTCGGCTGGGTCAATATCGATGTGAATGATCTTTGCATTTACCGCAAAAGTTTTTACCTGACCGGTAACGCGGTCATCGAATCTTGCGCCTAAGGTAATCAGCAAATCACTTTTTTGTAGTGCAGTAACCGCAGGAACCGTTCCGTGCATACCCGGCATACCTAGGTTTTGCGGATTCGAATCTGGGAAGGCACCTCTTGCCATCAGTGTGGTGACCGCTGGCGCACCGGTTAGCTTTGAAAGTTCGAGTAGCTCTTGATGAGCACCTGAGCGAATGATTCCACCACCAACATAAAGTACTGGCCGCTTTGATTCTTTAATCAGTTGCACTGCAGCTTGAACCTGCTTACCGTGCGGCTTAGTAACCGGTTTATACCCGGGAAGATCAACTTTTGGTGGCCAAACAAATTCAGCCTTGGCATTTTGTGCATCTTTGGCAATATCAACAAGCACTGGACCTGGTCTACCGGTGGTTGCAATTTGATAAGCAGCGGCCAATACCCCTGGAATATCTTCTGCCTTAGTAACCAAGTATGAATGCTTAGTGATTGGCATAGTGATTCCAACAATGTCAGCTTCTTGGAAAGCATCGGTGCCAATTGCAGTTGAGTTGACCTGTCCGGTAATTGCCAGAAGTGGAACGGAGTCCATGTGAGCATCAGCAATTGCGGTAACTAAGTTTGTGGCACCCGGCCCTGAAGTTGCAATACAGACACCGATCTTGCCGCTAGCCGAGGCATAGCCTTCGGCAGCGTGACCGGCTCCCTGCTCGTGGCGAACCAGTATGTGTCTGATTTTGGTTGAATCCATTAGTGGATCATAGGTTGGCAGAATAGCTCCACCTGGTAGCCCAAAAACGTCGGTGATGCCGAGTAGCTCGAGGCTACGAACAATCGCCTGCGCTCCGGTCAAAACTTCGTTTGTCATTTAGAAACTTTCTTGAAAATTAGTTATCCGCAGTAAGCGCCTTCAGCAGCTGATCGCACTACCTTTGAATATTTAGCAAGCACACCTCGTGTATAACGGGGTTCTAGCGGACGCCATGCTTCTTTGCGGCGTTCCAACTCTTCCGGCTCAACTAGTAGTTCGAGCGTACGAGATGCGATGTCAACTCGTATCAAGTCTGAATCGCGAACCAGAGCAATCGGACCTCCGTCGGTCGCCTCTGGTGCTATGTGGCCGATGCACAGGCCGGTTGTGCCGCCTGAAAATCGTCCGTCAGTCAAGAGTAATACATCTTTACCTAAACCGGCACCCTTTATAGCCGCGGTAATAGCTAGCATCTCACGCATACCGGGACCACCTTTAGGGCCTTCATAGCGAATAACCACTACATCCCCGGCCGCAATTTTCCCATCGGTTAGCGCCTGCATAGCTTCGGCTTCGCGCTCAAAGACCCTTGCTGGACCAGTAAAGCTCTCCAAATCAAAGCCAGCAGTCTTTACTACGGCTCCTTCTGGAGCAAGAGTACCCTTCAAGATCGAAATTCCGCCAGTGCGGTGAATTGGATTTCCGATCGCTCGGATGATTTTGCCATCGGGATCTGGAGGGTTTATGCCTGCAAGGTTTTCCGCCATGCTCTTACCGGTAACAGTCAAAACGTCGCCATTGATTAGCCCAGCATCCAACAGCGCTTTCATCACTACTGGAACACCACCGACACGATCAACATCTGCCATCACGAACTGGCCGAATGGTTTTAGATCACCTAGGTGAGGAACACGATCGGCAACACGGTTGAAATCATCAAGGGTTAGATCAACTTCAGCTTCACGAGCAATTGCCAATAGATGAAGCACCGCATTTGTCGAACCGCCGAGCGCCATTAGAACTGCAATAGCGTTTTCAAAAGCAGGCTTAGTCATAATTTGCCTAGCAGTAATACCCTGGGCAATCAGATTAACTACTGCTTCTCCTGAGCGATGAGCCCAGGCATCTCTTCTTCTATCGGCAGAAGGAGGGGAAGCTGAACCCGGCAAGCTCATACCGATAGCTTCGGCAATAGATGCCATTGTGTTAGCGGTATACATTCCACCGCAAGCACCTTCGCCTGGGCAAATAGCTCGTTCGATCCGATCCAAATCTTCAAGGCTCATCTTTCCAGCCTTGCAAGCACCGACCGCCTCGAAAGCATCGATGATGGTTACTTCTTTTTCGGTGCCATCGGTTAGCTTTACCCAACCCGGAGCAATCGACCCAGCGTAGAGAAACACTGATGCGACATCTAATCTGGCGGCGGCCATTAACATGCCAGGTAGCGACTTATCACAACCAGCTAATAGCACAGCCCCATCAAGTCGCTCTGCTTGCATAACTGTCTCAACCGAGTCGGCAATTACTTCTCTGGACACTAGGGAAAAGTGCAT
>Ga0315903_10000074_pt1 | contig 142299 bp, 156 predicted proteins | sample LakEriMetagenome_7_FD_203524 | JGI IMG/M metagenome (GOLD analysis project Ga0315903, IMG submission 203524) | Freshwater fungal communities from buoy surface, Lake Erie, Ohio, United States - Buoy 2 MA119 | ecosystem: Environmental > Aquatic > Freshwater > Lake | place: USA: Lake Erie, Ohio...
AACACCAGCCCTTTGAGGGTTCCCCCTTCCGGGTCGCCGGCGGCCTCCAGATCCAGCGCGAAGAGGCTGGCCACCGCCGCGCTCACGATGCCCCGCGGCGCCACCCAGCCGAGCAGGAGACGCTCGCCGCCATCCAGGGGCAAACCCACCGAGGCGAGCTGCACCACCAGCAAGCGCAGCACCATCAGCGCGCCCACCGCACCCACCCCGCCCAGGCCCAGGGGGCTCAGTTCCGTCCAGGACAGATCCGCCGCCAGGAGGGGAAAAAGCACCGTGATCGCCAGCCGCGCCAACTCCCCGATGCGCGCCTCCAGCTCCTTCACCTCCCCCTCCAGCCTGCGGCCCACCATCACGCCCGCGCTCACCGCCGCCGGCAGGCCGGATTCCGGCAGCAAAGCCTCGCAGCCGCTGAACAACAGAAACAACCACCCCAAGGTGAGCTGCAGCCGCAGACCGCTGCCGCCCTCCTCCGCTGGCGTGCGCCGCAGCAGCTCCGCCAGCAGCCAGCCGGTTAGCGCTCCCGCCCCCACGCCCCCGCCAAAGCGCAGCACCAACCGGGGAACCAGCTCCCGCCAGCTGCCCACCTCCCCCAGCGCCGATTGGAGCAGTAGCAGCGCCAACACGGCTGAAAAGGGCTCCAGGATCAACCCCTCCGCCTCCAACACCTGGCCCAGCAGTGGCGACAGCCGCATCTGCCGCACCAGGGAATTCACCACGGTGGGCCCGGTGGAGAGGGCAATCGCCCCGAACACCAGGGCCAGCGGCCACGACAAGCCCGCCACCAGATGAGCCAGCGCCGCTCCGCCCGCCAGGCCCAACACCGAGCGAATCAGCACCAGCTGGCTCACCGAGCGCCTCAGGTCGCTGCCGGCCAGCCGCAACGTGAGGCCCCCGTCAAAGAGCACCAAACTCACCAGCAGGCCCACCACGGGTTTCAAGCCTTCACCCAGGTCCTCGGGGCGGATCAGCCCCAGGCCGGCCTGGCCGATCCCCAATCCAATCGCCAGCAACACCACCACCGCGGGCACTCCGCTGAGTCGACTCAGCCCCTGGCCCGCCGCTCCAGCGAAAAAGGCGATGCCCCACACCAGGGCGAGACGGTCGGACGCTGTCATTGGGGCGGCGCGATCGGGATCAGGCCGCCACCACCTCCACGAGCGGTTGCCAGCGCAGGGCCCGCGCTCCCCCCATCTCCACCACGATCTTCAGCCGCGGCTCCCGCTGGCACAAGGCCACCAGGGCGTTCAGCTCGGCCGAGGAGAGCACCTGCCCCTCCAACAGCCACAGCACCACCGGTCCATCCCCCTCCAGCAGGTGGCCCAATTGGGGCTGGATCCGCTGCACCTCCCCCACGGCGGCCCCGCGCCCCACGCTCTGGTGACCCAGGTGGGGGGGGCGCACCCCATGGAGTTGAAACAGAAACACCTCCGGATCCCCCAACCCCCGGGCGGAGGTGAGATGGGCCCGGTAGCCAGCGGCCCTCAGCCGCCGCAGCAGCCGGGTTTCGCTTCCCCCCTCCAGGGGCACGTACAGCGCCAAGGCTCCGGCCTGTTCCAACTCCTTTCGGAATCCTTGGCCCGTGAGCAGGAGGGGCATGACAACAGCGCAGGTGGGCAAGAGTCTGACAAAACCCGCCGCGACTTGGCCTTCTCCTTCCCGATTCCGCCCCGGTGGGAGGGGGTTCAGTGATGCGCTACGCTCCCATCTTGTGCCGTTTCTCTGTGCCCGACCGCTAGCCGGGCCTCCAGTCAACAGCACAGGGCTGCCCGTGGGGCAACCCTCCAGGCCAGTGCGGCCCCCAGCGCCTCGGCGCTGTCTCGCCGCCGGGAAACTGCCTGAATCCGCGCCTTCCGGCTCGCTTCAGCCAAGTCCCAGCCCGCTGATTCGTTCGCTAGCACCGGAAGCAAGCTCCGGCTTGTTCTCCACGCCACGCCCCGAAGTCAGCTCCCTCCCCCCTTGGGCCCCGGTTCGCTTGCCGATCCGTCGCCCCAGGATCCATCCAGCTGGCGTTCTCCCCTCAGCCAATGTCCATCGGCATTCTTGGGAAGAAATTGGGCATGTCCCAATTCTTCGATGACGAGGGCAGGTCTGTTCCGGTCACCTTGATCGAGGCGGGCCCTTGCCGCATCACCCAAATCAAAAGCCCCGCCACCGACGGCTACAGCGCCGTCCAGCTTGGTTACGGCGATGTCCGTCCGAAGCTCGTCAACAAGCCTGCCCAGGGGCACCTCGCCCGCTCCGGCGCCGAACCCCTCCGCCACTTGCGTGAGGTTCGCGTTGAGGTGCTGGAGGGCTTCGAGCTCGGCGGCACCATCACGGTGGCCGACTTTGAGGCCGGCCAAAAGGTGGACGTTCGCGGGGACACCATCGGTCGGGGCTTCGCCGGTTATCAGAAGCGCCACGGCTTCAGCCGCGGCCCCATGACCCACGGCTCCAAAAATCACCGGGAGCCTGGCTCCACCGGGGCGGGCACCACCCCTGGCCGCGTTTATCCCGGCAAGCGCATGGCGGGGCGCTACGGCGGCAAGCCCGTCACCACCCGCGGGCTCACCATCCTCAAGGTGGACGCCGCCCGCAACCTGCTCGTCGTCAAAGGCTCAGTGCCCGGCAAGCCCGGCGCCCTGCTCGACATCCGCCCGGCTCGCCGGGTGGGCAGCCAAGCCGCGTCCTGAGGAGTTGATCATGGCCACATGTGTCGTCCGCGACTGGCAGGGCAAAGAGAGCGGCCAAGCCGAGCTCACCCTCCGGGTCGCCAAGGAAACCACCGCTCCCGATCTGTTGCACCGCGCCGTCGTGCGCCAGTTGGCCCATGCCCGGCAGGGCACGGCCAGCACTCTCACCCGCGCCGAAGTGGCGGGGGGTGGTCGCAAGCCCTACAAGCAGAAAGGCACCGGACGGGCCCGTCAGGGTTCCATCCGCACCCCCCTCCGCCCCGGCGGTGGCATCGTGTTCGGCCCCAAGCCGCGCGCCTACTCCCTTTCCCTCAACCGGAAGGAGCGCCGCCTCGCCCTCCGCACCGCCCTGATGAGTCGCACCGACGACATCACCGTGGTGAAGGGTTTTGGCGACACCCTCACCACGCCTAAAACCAAAGAGATCACCGCCGCCCTGGCTCGTCTGGGCTTCACACCCGACACCCGGGTGCTGCTGGTGATCGATGGCGCCAGCGACACCCTCAAGCTCTCGGTGCGCAACCTGGAGCGGGTGAAGCTGATCGCCGCCGATCAGCTCAACGTGTTCGATCTCCTCAACGCCCAGAAGCTGGTGCTCAATGAGGGGGCTCTGGCCAAGATTCAGGAGGTTTACAGCGATGGCTGAACGTTTTTCCGAGCGGCTGCCCGATGTGATTCGGCGCCCGCTCATCACCGAGAAGGCCACCCGTTTGCTCGAGGGCAATCAATACACCTTCGAAGTCGACCCCCGCGCCGCCAAGCCCGACATCAAGGCCGCCGTGGAATCCCTCTTCTCCGTCAAGGTGATCGGGGTGAGCACCATGAATCCACCCCGGCGCACCCGCCGGGTCGGCCGCTTCGCGGGCAAACGCGCCCGGGTGAAGAAGGCCATCGTGCGGCTGGCCGAGGGTCAGTCCATCCCGTTGTTCCCTGAGTCCTGAGGGGTCCCATCACCATGGCTATACGTTCCTACCGACCCACCAGCCCAGGCACCCGCACCCTGGTGCTCACCGACTTCAGCGAACTCTCTTCCGGCAAGCGCCGCGAGCGCGGCCTTGTGGTGGCCAAGCACCGCCTCAAGGGCCGCAACAATCGGGGGGTCATCACCTGCCGCCATCGCGGCGGTGGCCACAAGCGCCTCTACCGCGTCGTGGATTTTCGCCGTGACAAGCACGGCGTGGCCGCCCGGGTGGCCGCCATCCACTACGACCCCCATCGCAACGCTCGCCTCGCCCTCCTCTATTACGTGGATGGCGAAAAGCGCTACATCCTCGCTCCAGCGGGCGTGGGCGTGGGCCACACCGTGATCTCCGGGCCTGAAGTGCCCATCGAACCCGGCAACGCCCTGCCCCTCTCCGCCATTCCCCTGGGCTCCAGCGTCCACAACGTGGAGCTCTATCCCGGTCGGGGCGGCCAGATGGTGCGCACCGCTGGCGCCAGCGCCCAGGTGGTGGCCAAGGAGGGCGACTACGTGGCCCTCAAGCTCCCCTCCACGGAGGTGCGGCTGGTGCGTCGCGAGTGCTACGCCACCCTTGGGGAGGTGGGCAACGCCGAGCAGCGCAACACCAGCCTCGGCAAAGCTGGCCGCAAGCGCTGGCTGGGCCGCCGCCCCGAAGTGCGCGGCAGCGTCATGAACCCCTGCGACCACCCCCATGGTGGTGGCGAGGGCCGGGCGCCCATCGGCCGCTCAGGGCCCGTCACCCCCTGGGGCAAACCCGCCCTCGGCTTGAAAACCCGCAAGCGCAACAAGCCCAGCAACAGGTTCGTGCTCCGGAAACGTCGCCGCACCTCCAAGCGGAGCCGTGGCGGCCGCGACTCCTGATGCCTCACACCGCTTTGCCCCCCGCCTGATCCGCCATGGGACGCTCACTCAAAAAAGGTCCATTCGTTGCCGACAGCCTGCTTCGCAAGGTTGAAAAGCAAAACGCCGCTGAAGACAAGTCCGTGATCAAAACCTGGTCCCGGGCTTCCACCATCTTGCCGCTGATGATCGGTCACACCATTGCCGTCCACAACGGCAAGAGCCATGTGCCCGTCTACGTCACCGAGCAGATGGTGGGCCACAAGCTCGGCGAATTCGCCCCCACCCGCACGTTCCGGGGCCACACCAAAGACAAAAAGGGAGGCCGCTGATCCATGGCAACCACCACCCAAGCTCTCGCCCACGGCCGCTACATCCGCGGCTCCGCCTCCAAGGTGCGCCGGGTGCTCGATCAAATTCGGGGCCGCAGCTACCGCGACGCCCTGATCCTGCTTGAGTTCATGCCCTACCGCTCCACCGGACCCATCACCAAGGTGCTGCGCTCCGCCGTGGCCAACGCCGAGCACAACCTCGGCCTCGATCCGGCCACCCTGGTGATCAGCCAGGCCCACGCCGACATGGGTCCTTCCCTGAAGCGGTTCCGTCCCCGCGCCCAGGGACGGGCCTACGCCATCAAGAAACAAACCTGCCACATCAGCATCGCTGTGGCTCCACGCACCGCCTGACCCCCGAGGACCTCCGACCGATGGGACACAAGATCCATCCAACCGGCCTGCGCCTGGGGATCACCCAGGAACACCGCTCCCGCTGGTATGCCCCCAGCCGCACCTATCCCACCCTCCTGCGGGAGGACGACAGGATCCGCACCTTCATCCACAAGAAATACGCCGCCGCTGGCATCAGCGACGTGCTCATCGCCCGCAAGGCCGATCAGCTGGAGGTGGAACTCAAAACCGCCCGCCCGGGTGTCCTCGTCGGACGGCAGGGCAGTGGCATTGAGGAACTCCGCGGCGGCATCCAGAAAACCCTCGGCGACACCAACCGCCAGGTGCGCATCAACGTGGTCGAGGTGGAGCGCGTCGACGCTGACGCCTTTCTGCTGGCGGAATACATCGCCCAGCAGCTGGAAAAGCGTGTCGCCTTCCGCCGTGTCATGCGCATGGCCGTGCAGCGCGCCCAGAGAGCTGGGGTGCTGGGTCTGAAGATCCAGGTGGCCGGACGCCTCAATGGCGCGGAGATCGCCCGCACCGAATGGACCCGCGAAGGTCGGGTGCCGCTTCACACCCTGCGGGCCGACATTGATTACGCCACCAAGGTGGCCAGCACCACCTACGGGGTGCTCGGCATCAAGGTCTGGGTCTTCAAAGGGGAGGTGCTCCCCGGCCAACAGGAGCAGGCGCCCGTGGGGGCCGCTCCCAAGCGGCGGGCGAATCGGCGCCCCCAACAGTTCGAAGATCGCTCCAACGAGGAGTGAGGGAGGCTTAAACCATGTTGAGTCCACGACGCGTCAAATTCCGCAAGCAGCAGCGAGGCCGCATGCGTGGCGATGCCCCCAGGGGCACCACCATCGCCTTCGGTCAGTACGCCCTGCAGGCCCAGGAGTGTGGCTGGATCACCTCCCGCCAGATCGAGGCCTCCCGTCGGGCCATGACCCGCTACGTCAAGCGGGGCGGGAAGATCTGGATCCGCATCTTCCCCGACAAGCCAGTCACCATGCGGCCAGCCGAAACCCGCATGGGCTCCGGCAAGGGCAACCCTGAATTCTGGGTGGCCGTGATCAAACCGGGCCGCATTCTCTTCGAAATGGGCGGCGCCGAGATCACCGAGGCCATCGCCAGGGAAGCCATGCGACTGGCCCAATACAAGTTGCCTCTGAAGACCAAGTTCGTCTCCGAGGCCGACCTCCAGGAGGCCTCCCCCACCGGAGCCGCTCCTGTGCCCGCCTCCGCCGCTGAGTCTTGACCATGGCCCGACCCGACATCGCCGAGGCTCGCAAGCTCAGCGAGCCCCAACTCACCGAACAGATCAACGCCATCCGGCGTGAACTCTTCGACCTCCGCTTCCAGCAGGCCACCCGTCGGCTGGAGCACCCGCACCGCTTCAAGGAGGCCCGCGTCAAGCTGGCTCACCTGCTCACGGTGCGTCAGGAGCTTCAGCGCTCCGCCGCCTCCCCAACCCCCTGATTCCCATGGCACGCAAGGAAAGGGTCGGCACCGTCGTCAGCGACAAGATGGACAAAACGGTGGTGGTGGCGGTGGAAAACCGCTTCCCTCACCCCATCTATCAAAAGACCGTTCGCCGCACCACCCGTTACAAAGCCCACGACGAAAGCAACAGCTGCAAGGTCGGCGATCGGGTGCGTATCACCGAAACCCGACCCCTCAGCCGCACCAAGCGCTGGGCGGTGTCTGAGGTGATCGTCAACACCCACGCCGCGGCGGCCCCGGCCAGCCAGGAGAGCCAACCATGATCCAGCAGGAAACCTTCCTCACCGTCGCCGACAACAGCGGCGCCAAGCGCATCCAGTGCATCCGGGTGCTCGGCACCAACCGCCGCTATGCCCACGTCGGTGACGTCATCGTGGCGGCGGTCAAAGATGCCATGCCCAACATGGGGGTCAAGAAGTCGGATGTGGTGAAGGCCGTGGTGGTGCGCACCAGAGCCACCCTCCGGCGCGACACCGGCAATTCCATTCGCTTTGACGACAACGCCGCGGTGATCCTCGGCAACGACAACAACCCCAAAGGCACCCGAGTCTTCGGACCTGTGGCCCGGGAACTGCGGGAGCGCAACTTCACCAAAATTGTTTCCCTCGCTCCGGAGGTGATCTGAGATGGCCACCGCAACGCCGCGCTCCAAGCCCCAGGTGCGCGTCAAAATGCGCATCCGCAAGGGCGACACCGTTCAGGTGATCGCCGGGAAGGACAAGGGCAAGACCGGAGAGGTGATTCGCACCCTGCCCTATGAAAACCGCGTGGTGGTCGAAGGCATCAACCTCCGCACCCGTCATGTCAAACCCACGCAGGAAGGGGAGAGCGGCCGCATCGTCACCGAGGAGGCCTCCGTGCACGCCTCCAATGTGATGCTCTATTCCACCAGCAAAAAGGTGGCCAGCCGCGTGGAGATTGTCGTCGACAAGGACGGCAACAAGAAACGCCGCCTCAAGAAGACCGGCGAAGTCCTCGACTGATGGCCGTCACCCCACCCTTCAGCCTCTTTCCCCCCCACTCCCCCGCTTCCCAGCCCCCTTCTGACCACGACCAGAAGACCCTCCCCCCACCGTCATGACTCTCAAACAGCGCTACCGGGAGACGATCCAGCCCAAGTTGCTCAAGGATCTTCAGCTCTCCAACATCCACGAGGTTCCGAAGGTGGTGAAAGTCACCGTCAATCGTGGCCTCGGTGAGGCGGCCCAAAACGCCAAGGCCCTTGAGGCCTCCATCGCCGAAATCGCCCAAATCACCGGGCAAAAGGCTGTGGTCACCCGGGCCAAAAAGGCCATCGCTGGCTTCAAGATCCGCCAGGGCATGCCGATCGGTGTGGCCGTCACCCTCCGTGGCGACCGCATGTACGCCTTTTTGGAGCGCCTCATCCATCTGGCCTTGCCTCGCATCCGCGACTTCCGCGGGGTGAGCCCCAAGAGTTTTGACGGCCGGGGCAACTACACCCTCGGCATTCGGGAGCAGATCATCTTTCCTGAAATCTCCTTTGACAAGATCGACGCCATCCGGGGCATGGACGTGACGATCGTGACCAACGCCCGTAACGACGAAGAGGGCCGCGCCCTTCTACGCGAAATGGGGATGCCGTTCCGCGGTAACTGAGCCCTCATCCGGAAACGACCATGGCCAACCACGACCCGATCTCCGACATGCTCACCCGCATCCGCAATGCGAGTGAAAAGCGTCACGAAAACACCCGCATCCCCTCCTCCCGCCTCTGCCGCAGCATCGCCTCGGTGCTCCAGCAGGAAGGATTCATCGCCAATGTGAGCGAAGAGGGGGAAGGGGTGAGCAAGCAGCTGGTGCTTGAACTCAAGTACAGCGGCAAGCATCGCCTTCCCACCATCCGTCGCCTGCAACGGGTGAGCAGGCCCGGCCTGCGCATCTACAAAAACACCCGTCAACTTCCCAAGGTGCTCGGCGGCCTGGGAGTGGCGATCATCTCCACCTCCAAGGGCATCATGTCCGACCGGGACGCCCGCAAGCAGGGCGTGGGTGGAGAAGTGCTCTGCTACGTCTATTGATCTGGAGAATCTGTCATGTCACGCATTGGTAAGGCCCCGATCCCCATTCCCGACAAGGTCACCGTGAACCTCGCGGGACTCTCGGTCACCGTCAAGGGGCCCAAGGGCGAACTCAGCCGCACCCTCCCCGATGGCGTGTCCATCAGTCAGGACGGTGACCATCTCCAGGTCTCCCCCACCAGTGAGGCCCGCCGCTCCCGGGAGCGCCATGGGTTGAGCCGCACCCTTGTGGCCAACATGATCGAGGGCGTCAGCCAGGGCTACAGCCGCAAGCTCGAAATTGTTGGCGTGGGCTACCGCGCTCAGGTGCAAGGCAAAAAGCTTGTGGTGAGCGCCGGCTACAGCCATCCCGTGGAGATGGAGCCCCCAGAGGGCGTCACCTTCACGGTGGAAAACAACACCACCGTGATCGTCTCTGGAGCCGACAAGGAATTGGTGGGCAACGAGGCCGCCAAGGTGCGTGCCATCCGCCCGCCTGAGCCCTACAAAGGCAAAGGCATCAAATACGAGGGCGAGCGCATTCTGCGGAAGGTCGGCAAGACCGGTAAGAAATAGGGTTTTCCCCACCTGTTCTTTTTTTCCTACCCCCCATGGCCTCCCTCTCCCGCAAACAACAAACCCAAAAGCGCCACCGGCGTCTGCGCCGCACCCTCAGTGGCTCCGCCAGCCGGCCCCGGCTGGCCGTGTTCCGCTCCAACAACCACATTTACGCCCAGGTCATCGACGACGAGGCCCAGAGCACCCTCTGCGCCGCCTCAACCCTGGACAAGGATCTTCGCGCCTCTCTCCAGACCTCGGCCACCCGCGACGCCTCCGTCGCCGTCGGCCAGCTGGTGGCCAAGCGCGCCCTCGCCAAGGGCATCGCCCAAGTGGTCTTTGACCGGGGGGGCAACCTCTACCACGGCCGGGTTAAGGCCCTGGCGGACGCCGCCCGGGAAGCGGGCCTGCAATTCTGAACTCACCGCTCCTCACCATGACCGAATCCAACGACCAGCAGTTTGCCCCGGATGAAATCCCGGCCGCTTCCGACGTTCCCGCGGCGGAAGGCCAGCAGGAGCGCCGTGGCGGCAAGGGCGAGCGGCGCGGCGGCGGCCGCCGCGGCTCCGGCGATCGCCGCCCCCAGGAGCGCGACACCGAATGGCAGGAGCGGGTGGTGCAGATCCGCCGGGTCTCCAAGACCGTGAAAGGAGGCAAGAAAATGAGCTTCCGCGCCATCGTCATCGTTGGCAATGAACGCGGTCAGGTGGGCGTCGGCGTGGGCAAGGCTGGCGACGTGATCGGGGCCGTGCGCAAGGGCGTGGCCGACGGCAAGAAGCACCTGGTGAAGGTTCCCCTAACCCGCTTCAATTCCGTGCCCACCGAAAGTCGTGGACGTGACGGCGCCGCCAGTGTGCTGATCCGCCCCGCGGCTCCAGGTACGGGGGTGATCGCCGGAGGTTCCATCCGCACGGTGCTGGAACTGGCCGGGATCAAAAACGTGCTCGCCAAGCGCCTAGGCTCCAAAACGCCCTTGAACAACGCGAGAGCCGCCATGGAAGCCCTCTCCGCCCTGCGCACCCACAAAGAGGCGGCCAAAGAACGGGGCATCCCCCTAGAGCAGATTTATTCCTGAGGACATTTCCATGACTTACCAGCTCAGCGCCCTCACCGTCCAACCCGGTGCCCGACGCCGAAAGACCCGCAAGGGCCGCGGCATCGCCGCCGGCCAGGGCGCCAGTTGCGGCTTTGGCATGCGGGGTCAGAAGTCCCGCTCAGGACGCTCCACCCGGCCCGGCTTTGAAGGCGGCCAGATGCCTCTCTATCGCCGGGTGCCCAAGCTCAAGCACTTCCCCTTGGTGAATCCCACCATCTACACTGTGATCAACGTGGGTCAGCTGGCTGGCTTGAAGCCAGGCACAGAGGTCAATCTCGACACCCTGATCAAAGAAGGGGTGTTGACCGGCGCCAAATCGCCCCTCAAGGTGCTCGGTGGTGGGGATCTCTCGGTGAAGCTCACCGTGCGTGCCGCCGCCTTCTCCGCCTCCGCCCGTGCCAAAATCGAGGCCGCAGGTGGCAGCTGCGACATTCTCCTCGGTTAATTCAGCGCACACACCATGGTTTTCAGCCGGGGACGCAACCCAAGCGCCACAGAAATTTTCAGCAAAATCGCCCAGTCGAAAGAACTGCGCGACCGGGTTCTCATCACCCTGGGCTTGTTGTTGCTTGAGCGGCTTGGCATCTTCATTCCCGTCCCTGGCATCGACCGCACCGCCTTTGAGCAGTTCGTGCGACAGGGCGGTGATTTCTTGATGTTTGTCAATATCTTCACCGGCGGGGGCTTGGCCACCCTTGGTGTTTTCACCCTGGGGATCCTTCCCTACATCAACGCCTCGATCATTCTCCAGCTCCTCACCGCGGCCCTGCCCCAGCTGGAAGACCTCCAGAAAAATGAGGGCGAGGCCGGTCGGCGCAAAATCGCCCAGATCACTCGCTACACCGCCCTGGTGTGGGGCATCATCCAGAGCGTGATCCTCTCTTTGGTGCTCCGCCAATACGCGCTTCCCGGCTTGCCTCCCTGGCAATTCGTGCTCCAAACCGCCTTGGCTCTCGCGGCCGGTTCCATGGCGGTCATGTGGATCAGCGAGGTGATCACTGAACGGGGGATCGGCCAGGGTGCCTCCCTGGTGATCTACGCCAACATTGTGGCCACCCTTCCGAGGGCGCTCGGGGCCACCATCACCCAGGCAAAAACCGGCGACCGGGGCACGGTGACGGGGATCATCATCCTCCTGCTGGTCTTTTTGGCCACCATCATCGGCATCATCTTTGTCGAGGAGGGCAGTCGCCGCATCCCCATCGTGAGTGCCAAGCACCAGGTTGGTGGTTCGGGTGGTTTGCCAGCCCGGCAGAGCTACATGCCCCTCAAGCTCAACGCCAGTGGCGTGATGCCCATCATTTTCGCCTCGGCCCTGGTGTTCCTCCCCCTGCAGATCGCCACCTGGACCAAAACGCCCTGGTTGATCCAGCTGGCGGGCTACCTCAGCCCCAATAGCAGCATGCCCTGGATCTACGCCTTGCTGTTCTTCACCCTGATCATCGCGTTCAGTTACTTCTACACATCCCTCACCCTCGATCCCCTCGACATCGCCACCAACCTGAAGCGCAGCGGGGTCGCCATTCCGGGGGTTCGGCCGGGTTCGGCCACGGCGGCTTACCTCTCGAATGTGCAAAACCAGCTCACACTCCTTGGAGGCCTCTTCCTGGGAGCCGTCGCCATCATTCCCTCCGCCGTTGAGGGGGCCATCCAGGTGAAAACCTTCCAGGGCATCGGTGCCACCTCCCTGCTGATCCTTGTGGGGGTGGCGATCCAAACCGCCAAGCAGGTTCAGACCTACGTGATCTCCCTCCGCTACGAGGGGGCGGCGGAGGCCCAAGCCTTCACCCCCTCCAGTGGACCCACGACCTACGTCGCGTAGCGCCAACGTTCCATGAAAAACCGCCTGCTGTTTCTCGGCCCCCCGGGGGCCGGCAAAGGCACCCAAGCCCAACTCCTTTCGGCCTCCCACCACCTGTTGCACCTCTCCACCGGCGACTTGCTCCGGGCGGAGGTGCAGGCCGGCACCCCCCTGGGCCAGGAGGCGGAAGCCGTGATGGCTCGCGGCGAATTGGTGAGTGACGACCTGGTGTTGGCGATCGTGCGCCATCGCCTTGAAGCCCACTCAGGCGGCTGGTTGCTGGATGGTTTTCCTCGCAATCTCCCCCAGGCCATCGCCTTGGATGGGCTCCTGGCCGAGCTGGGCCAGTCGATTGAGCTGGTGGTGTTGATGGAGCTGGAGGAACCCCAGCTGTTGCTGAGGCTTCTTGGCCGGGGACGGGCCGATGACAATGAGGCGGTGATCCGCCACCGGCTGGAGGTCTACCGCGACCAGACCGCCCCGTTGATCGCCCACTACCAGGCCCAATCCCTGCTGCGGTCGGTGGAGGCCAGCGGCACCGTGGACGAGATCTCCGCCCGCATCGCCTCCCTGTTGTCTTGAGTCGTTGACTGCTGTGATACCATCACTGTTTGTCAAAACGGAGCACCGCGAACCATGAAGGTGCGTGCCTCAGTCAAGAGGATGTGTCAAAAGTGCCGGGTGATTCGTCGGCACGGAAGGGTGATGGTGATCTGCGCCAACCCCAAGCACAAGCAGCGGCAGGGTTGATCTCCGCCCGCTTCTCCTCCGTCCCAACCCCCACGGGGTTGTCCATTTCGCCCCACCTTGGGGCCTCCATGCCCTCTGCACATTTTTTCCGTGGCTCGGATTGCCGGCGTTGATATTCCTCGCGACAAGCGGGTTGAAGTGTCCCTCACCTACGTGTACGGGATCGGCCTCACCCGTTCGCGCAAGATTCTGGCCAAGTCTGGGGTGAGCCCGGATGTGCGCGTGAAGGATCTCACCGATGCCGACGTGCAAAAGCTGCGCGCCGCCGCGGAGGCGTTCACCCTCGAGGGCGACCTGCGCCGCGAAGAGGGCATGGCCCTCAAGCGCCTCCAAGACATCGGTTGTTTGCGAGGGCGTCGCCATCGGATGGGCCTGCCGGTTCGTGGTCAGCGCACCCGCACCAATGCCCGCACCCGTAGGGGCGCACGTAAAACCGTCGCTGGCAAGAAGAAGTAATCGGGTTGCCCGCCCCGGGCCCCCGTCTCCTTGCTCCCCCGTCCCGCCCCCCTCCACCGAATCCGTCCCGCGACCGCAGTCTCCCCCCTATGGCCAAGCCCGCCAAGAAGACCGGACCCAAAAAGGCCAAGCGCAATGTGCCCAATGGTGTCGCCCACATTCAGAGCACCTTCAACAACACCATCGTTTCCATCACGGACACGGCGGGCGAAGTGATCAGCTGGTCGTCCGCTGGGGCCAGTGGCTTCAAGGGCGCCCGCAAAGGTACCCCCTTCGCCGCCCAAACGGCGGCGGAAGCGGCCGCCCGCCGTGCCCTGGAGCAGGGGATGCGTCAGATCGAGGTGTTGGTGCGGGGCCCTGGCTCCGGCCGGGAAACCGCCATCCGGGCCCTGCAGGTGGCCGGTCTCGAGATCACCCTGATTCGGGATGTCACTCCCTTGCCCCACAACGGATGCCGCCGGCCTAAGCGCCGCCGCGTCTGATCACCCTTCGATCCCTTCGTCCCAAGATTTCCTTCCATCGCCGTGCTGCATTACCAGATCGACAGGGTTGAGCATCAGGTTTCTGACGACCGATGCCAGACGGGAGTCTTTTTGATTGGTCCCCTCGACCGGGGGCAGGCCACCACCCTCGGCAATGCTCTGCGGAGAGTGTTGATCGGTGGCCTCGAAGGCAGCGCCATCACCGCCGTGCGCCTCTCCGGGGTCAACCATGAATACGCCACCATCCCCGGCGTTCGGGAAGATGTGCTCGACATCCTGCTGAATTGCAAGTCGATCCCGGTCAACAGCCGCAGCCGTGAGGTGGAGATTGGCCGGCTGATGGTGAATGGCCCCGCCACCGTCAAGGCCTCCGACTTGCAATTTTCCTCCCAGGTGCAGGTGATCGATGGGGAGCGTCTCATCGCCACCGTGGCCGCGGGACACAACCTGGAAATGGAGGTGCATGTGGAGCGTGGGGTGGGCTACCGCCCCGTCGACCGCCACCAGGAAGACACCGGCGCCATTGATCTGCTTCAGATCGACGCGGTGTTCATGCCGATCAAGCGTGTGAATTACACCGTGGATGAAACCGCCGTGGGTGAAGGCGGATCGGCCCGGGAGCGCCTCCGCCTCGAGATCGAAACCAACGGCAGCATCACCCCTGACGACGCCATGGCCCAGGCGGCCAATCAGTTGATCGCCCTGTTCCAGCCCCTGGCCACCCTCACGGTGATGGATGAGCCGGGCCTGGAGCCCGAGCCCTCCGCCGAGGCCCAGATCCCCCTGGAAGAGCTGAATCTTTCGGTGCGGGCCTACAACTGCCTCAAGCGGGCCCAGGTGAATTCGGTCTCTGATTTGATGGGCTTCAGCTATGAAGACCTGCTGGAGATCAAAAACTTCGGCTCCAAATCCGCCGATGAGGTGATCGAGGCCCTCGAGCGCATCGGCATCTCCCTGCCCCAAAGCCGCACCTCCGCCTGAGGTCGCTCCGGCCTCCCCTTGTTGATCAGACCTCCCCCCCATGCGACACCAGTGCCGAGTCCCCCTGCTGGGACGCCCCGCCGACCAACGCAAAGCCATGCTGCGTGGTCTCACCACCCAACTCATCCGTGAGGGGCGCGTGACCACCACCAAGGCCCGCGCCAAGGCGCTCCGCGATGAAGCCGAGCGGATGATCACCTTGGCCAAAGACGGCAGCCTCTCCTCCCGCCGCCGGGCCATTAGCTACATCTATGACAAGCAGCTGGTGCATGCCCTCTTCGACAAGGCCCAAGACCGCTACGGCGATCGTCAAGGGGGTTACACCCGCATCATTCGCACCATCCGGCGCCGCGGCGACAACGCGGAGATGGCGATCATCGAGCTGGTCTGATTCCGGGTCCCGTGACCCGGCGACGGATTGCCCTCTGTCTCCAATACGACGGGGCCGCCTTCCAGGGCTGGCAGCGACAACCGCGCCATCCTTCCGTCCAGGAAGCCCTGGAGGAGGCCCTGGCCCAGCTTGATCCTGGGGGACCGGCCAAGGTGGTGGCCGCTGGCCGCACCGACAGTGGGGTGCACGCCGCGGGGCAGGTGGTCCACTTCGACGCCATCGGCCCGATTCCTCCCCAGCGCTGGCCCAAAGCCCTGAATGGTCGCCTGCCGTCCACCATCCGGGTGCGGGCGGCCAGCCCCGTCGCGGACGACTGGCACGCCTGTTTTTCAGCCCGCTACCGCCGCTATCGCTACACGATCCACAACGCCCGGCTGCCCAACCTTTTTCTCGCCCCCTGGAGCTGGCACCGCCACCAGGTGCGCCTGGACGAGGGGGCCATGGCCCGGGCCCTGGGCGCGTTGGTGGGGGAACACGACTTTTCGGCCTTCCAACGGGCGGGCAGTCGCCGCTCCCATGCCCGCACCACCCTGCAGGAGGTGGAGCTGCGTCGGGAGGGGGATTTGATTGTCGCCGAACTCCAGGCCAGTGGCTTCCTCTACGGCATGGTGCGGCTGATCATGGGCCAGCTGGTGGCGGTGGGGGAAGGCAGGTTGGAGGTGGAGGCGTTTGTGGACCGCTGGCGCCGTCGGGCCCGGGAGGAAGTGAAAGAAGCCGCCCCTCCCCAGGGACTCTGTCTGTTGCGGGTGGGCTACCCGGAGCCGGTGTTCCCGGAGGCGGCTTGGTATGATTCCCAACCGCGCTTCCTGCTGGAGCACAACGATCCTCCGCCTCCCTTTCCTTGAGGCGGAGGGCCTGTCGCTGCTGTAGGGTCGACAACGGCTTGCATCGTCTGGGCCCATGGGTGTTCCACCCGTCTGACCCACCCAACCACGATTCGGGTCCAGCCGTCCCCTTCAGACGCGGTCGGCTGTCGGCATCCATCACGCGCAATCCATCTGGCGCCATGAACAAGACCACCCAACCTTCCGTTGACTCCCTCGACCGCCAATGGTTCGTAGTGGATGCCGCCGATCAAACCCTCGGGCGCCTCGCTAGCGAGGTGGCCCAGGTGTTGCGGGGGAAAACCAAGCCCACCTTCACCCCCCACCTAGATACGGGTGATTTCGTCGTTGTGATCAACGCCGAGAAGGTGCGGGTGAGCGGCAACAAGTCCACCCAAAAGGTGTACAAGCGCCATTCCGGCCGTCCAGGTGGCATGAAATGCGAATCCTTCGCTCATCTGCAGGCCCGCCTGCCTGAGCGGATCATCGAGACAGCGGTGAAGGGAATGCTCCCCCACAACAGTCTGGGCCGCCAGCTCTTCCGCAAGTTGAAGGTGTACCGGGGCCCCGACCATCCTCACGCGGCCCAGCAGCCCCAGCCCCTGTCCCTCCTCCCCTCCACCGCCGCCTGAGATGACCAGTTCTTCCTCTCCTGTTGTGTATTGGGGCACGGGTCGCCGCAAGACGGCCGTGGCCCGTGTTCGGGTGGTGCCTGGCCAGGGCAAGGTCACGATCAACGGCCGGCCTGGCGATCATTACCTTAATTTCAACCCGGCCTACCTGGCTGCGGTGCGGGCTCCCCTGCAAACCCTCGGATTGGAGGGGCAGTACGACCTGCTCGTGAACGTGAGCGGTGGAGGCCTTACGGGGCAGGCCGACGCCATCAAGCAGGGCGCGGCCCGGGCCCTGTGCGACCTCTCCCCCGACAACCGCAAGCCCTTGAAGGTGGAAGGGCACCTCAGCCGCGATCCCCGGGCCAAGGAGCGGCGCAAATATGGTTTGAAGAAGGCCCGCAAAGCACCCCAGTTCTCCAAGCGTTAAAAGTCATGGCCAAAGCCGACATTCATCCCACCTGGTATCCCGACGCCAAGGTGATCTGCAACGGGGAAGTGGTCATGACCACTGGCTCCACCCAGCCGGAGATCCACGTGGATGTCTGGAGTGGCAACCACCCCTTCTACACGGGCACCCAGAAAATCCTCGACACCGAGGGACGGGTCGACCGCTTCATGCGCAAGTACGGCATGGGCGGAGCCGAGTCAGCCACCAAGACGACAAAAGAGTCCTGACCCCGCGAGGATCGGGCCCCGCGCCGGTGGACATGCCCTGAGCCCGCCGGCCCCGGTGAGCCGGCCCACCGTTTGCACCCATGGACCCCGCCCTGCTCCACGACCGTCTCGCGTCCACCTGTCAGGCCTTTGAGGCCCTGGAGAGGCAGCTGGCGGATCCCTCCGTCGCCTCCGATCCCGCCCAGCTGCAGTCGCTGGCGCGGGAGCGGGCAAGGTTGGAGCCGATCGTGCGCGACACCCACCAGCTGCGGCAGTGGGAGAGGGAGCAACGGGAGGTGCAAGAGCTGCTGCGTCAGCCCCGGAGCACGCCAGAGGAGGAAGACATGGCGGCCCTGGCCGCCGACGAATCACGGCTGTTGGAGGAGCGGTTGGCGGCGTTGCGCCAGCGCCTCACCCTGGCTTTGCTGCCAAGCGACCTGCGGGATGAGCGGAGTGTGATGCTCGAGATTCGGGCTGGCGCGGGTGGGGACGAGGCGGCGCTTTGGGCGGGGGATCTGGCCCGGATGTACGAGCGCTACGCCCAGACCCATGGCTGGCAGGTGCAAACCCTGAGCGCCTCGGAGGCCGAGCTGGGGGGCTTCAAGGAGTTGATCCTTTCCATCAAGGGCGACGCGGTGTTCAGCCGGTTGAAATTTGAGGCGGGGGTGCATCGGGTGCAGCGGGTGCCGGCCACCGAATCCCAGGGGCGAGTGCACACGTCCACGGCCACGGTGGCGGTGATGCCGGAGGCTGATCCGGTGGAGGTGACGATCGATCCGAAGGATTTGGAGATCAGCACGGCCCGCTCCGGGGGGGCTGGCGGACAAAACGTCAACAAAGTGGAAACGGCGGTGGATTTGTTCCACAAGCCCTCAGGGATCCGGGTGTTTTGCACCCAGGAGCGCTCCCAGCTGCAAAACCGGGAGCGGGCGCTGGAGATCCTGCGGGCCAAGTTGCTGGAGCGGGAGCTGGCGGAGGCGGCGGATCAGGAGCGCACGGCCCGCCGGGCCCAGGTGGGCAGTGGTGATCGCAGCGAGAAGATCCGCACCTACAACGCCAAGGACAACCGGGTGACGGACCACCGGCTGGGGCGGAATTTCACGCTCGACACGGTGCTGGAGGGGTCGTTGGAGGATGTGATCGAGAGCTGCATCGCCGCCGAGCAGAGCGCCAAGCTGGAAGACCTCACCCTGCAGGCTGCGGGGGTGGGCGGCTAGGCCCCGATCAGGTATTTCTCCCATTCCCGGTTGCGGCCATCGCCCATGCGGCGGCGCGCCTCGAAGGTGAGGCTGCTCAAGGGGCGATGGGGATCCCGCTGAAGGTGCATGCCCGCCTCGCGGGGGGTGCGGTTGCCCTTGCGCACGTTGCAGTCGAGGCAGGCGGTGGTCACGTTTTCCCAGCTGTCGGCGCCCCCCCGGCTGCGGGGCACCACATGGTCGATGGAGAGGGGATCACTCCCGGTGCCGCAGTACTGGCAGCGGTGGTTGTCGCGCTGAAAGACGTTGCGGCGGGTGAGAGGCATCTGCCGGTAGGGCACCCGCACAAACTGCCGCATGCGAATGACGGTGGGTTGGTGGAGGTTGGGTCGCAGGAGGCGCTGGCGATCGTGTTCCAGGCCCTCGGCCTTGCCCATGAGCACCATCACCATCGCCCGTTTCCAGGTGGTGATGTTGAGGGGTTCGTAGGAGGCGTTGAGAACCAGAACTTGGCCCATGGCCACCGCTCGGCTAAGCCATGCTAGAGGGAATTCTGGCGAGAATTCGGTGTCCCAGGTCACCGGCACCTATCCGGATCCGGCGGCCCTGGCGGCCCTGCTGGGCGGCGAGGCGGATGGGCCGGCCCCCGCTGGCCCGATCGGTGGCGTGGCGATTGATTCCCGGCGGGTGCGACCTGGAGATGTGTTTTTCGCCCTGCCGGGGCGCCACGCCGATGGCCACGCCTTTCAGGGGGCGGCCCTGGCGGCGGGTGCGGCCCTGGTGGTGCGGCGCCGGGGCTCGGCCTCGCCGGAGGGGCCGTCGCTGGTGGTGGAGGATCCGCTCGCGGCGTTGCAGGAGCTGGCGGGCTGGTATCGGCGGCGCCACATCGGGAAGGTGGTGGCGATCACCGGCAGCAACGGCAAAACAATCGTGAAAGATGCCCTGACGGCGGTGCTGGCGAGCCGCTATCGGCTGGCGGCGAGCCCCGGCAGCTGGAACAGCCAGGTGGGCGTGCCCCTGGCGGTGCTGCGGGCGCCGCCGGGCACGGAGCTGGGGGTGTTTGAGGCGGGGGTGTCGGCGCCGGGGGAGATGGGGAAGCTGGCGGCGATTTTGAGGCCGGAGATCGGGATATTGGTGAATGTGGGCCTGGCCCATGTGGCGGCGTTTGGCAGCCGGGAGGGCACGGCGCGGGAGAAGTTGAGGCTGTTTCAAGGCACGCCGGCGCCCGAGTGGGTGCTGCTGCCCCGGGATCCGATTTTGGAGGCGATCCCCCTGGCCTGCCCCGTGGCCCATCCGGGGGAGGAGTGGCCTCGGATCCTGGCACGGGAGCCGATCCCCAACGGCCTGCGACTGATCCTGGCGTTCGCGGGTGAGGAGGAGCCCAGGAGCGTGCCGGTGCGCACCCGCTCGGCCCCGCTGGTGGACGACTTGCTGGTGGCGATCACGGCGGCGGCCCGATTGGGGGTGGAGCCGGCGGCGATCGTCCAGGCCCTGCACGACTATTCCTTTGGCCCCACCCGCATGGAAACGTGGCGCACGCCGGAGGGGGTGACGATCGTGAACGACACGGCCAGCTCCGATCCACTCTCGGTGCAGGCGGCCCTCGACGCGGTGGCGGCGATCCCGGAAGCCACGGGCAAGCGGATGTTTCTGTTTGGCGGCATGGGGGAGTTGGGGGAGCTGGAAGAGCGGGAGCACGCCCTCATTGGCCAGGTGGCGGCCGAGCGGGGCTTCACCCACCTGCTGCTGTTGCCCCATCGGGCCCGGGAGGCCACGGTGGCGGGCTGGCGGCGGGCGGCGCCGGAGGCGCCCGTGCTGGAGGTGGGGGATCCGCTGGCGTTGCGGCGTGAGCTGCGGGAGTTGGCTCAGCGGGGCGACCTGCTGCTGGTGAAGGGCCCGTCGGCGTCGGGATTGACGGCCCTGGCCTGTGAGCTGTGGGAGTCGATGGCGCCCCGGCGGCTGGTGGTGGATTTGGGGGCGATCCGGGACAACATCGCCCGTTTCCGGGCGCTCTGCGGGCCGGGCGTGGCGGTGTTGGCGGTGCTCAAGGCCTGGGCCTATGGCACGGAGTTGGCCCGCTTGGCGAGCGCGTTGCGGGAAAGCGGGGTGGATTGGATCGGCGTGTCGGCGGCGGATGAGGGGGCGAGTGTGCGGCGGGCCGGGGTGCACCTGCCGATCCTGGTGTTGCTGATGGATCGGGACGAGGTGGACAAGGCGGTGCGCCACCGGCTCACCCCGGTGGTGTATTCCCTGCCCTTCGCCCTGGCGCTGGTGGACGCGTTGCGGCGGATGGGGGCGAGCCTGGACGTGCACCTGGAGATTGAGACGGGGATGGGGAGGCTGGGGGTGGCGCCGGAGGAGGCGCTCACGGTGGCGCGGCTGTTGCGCAGTTCGGGGGTGGCGCGGCTCACGGGGGTGATGACCCACCTGGCCTCGGCGGATGATCCGGCGGCGGATGCCGACACCCGCCGCCAGCTGGCGGTGTTTGACGCGGTGGTGGCGCGGATCCGCGCCGAGGGAGAGGAGCCCCTGGTGGTGCACGCGGCGGCCACCTCGGGGGCGGTGCGCTTCCCGGAGGCCCGCTACGGGATGGTGCGGCTGGGCTTGGGGCTTTATGGAATCGCTCCGTCGGCGGCGGTGGGGGAGGGGTTGGATCTGCAGCTGGCGCTTGCGTTTGTGAGCCGGCTGGTGCAGGTGGCCACCCTGCCGAGGGGCCAGCGGGTGGGATACAACGGCACCTATGTGATCGAGACGGACCAGCGGCGGGTGGGGATCGTCGCGGCTGGCTACAACGACGGGGTGCCCTGGAGCCTGTCCAACCGGGGGGAGGTGCTGATCCAGGGGCGGCGGGCGCCGATCATCGGTCGGGTGTCGATGGATTCGATGGCCATCGACCTGTCGGCGGCGCCAGAGGCGGCGGTGGGGGATGAGGTGGTGATTTTCGGCGCCTACGAGGGGCAGACGCTGCGGCCGGAGGAGGTGGCGGCCCGGGCGGGCACGATCCCTTACGACCTGCTGGTGCATGTGGACAGCCGGCGGGTGCAGCGGATCTTCCGTGGTGAGTAGGGCGGCCTTGGCGCGATCGGGATCGTGTCGGCGGTGGGCCGTGGGGTTAAGCTTTTAGAGCCGCTGGAGAGGTGGCTGAGCGGTTGAAAGCGGCTCCCTGCTAAGGAGTTACAGGAGGCAACTCCTGTCGAGGGTTCGAATCCCTCCCTCTCCGTTTTCCACAACCTGTCTTCTCGCGCGATCCAGGCTTCCTGGCGAGGTTTTTTCCTACGGCGTGCTGGCGGCCTTTCGGCTCGAAACCGGCGAGGGCACCTGTTGGTCAAACGTGACGGGAATGCCGGGCTCGGTGGGATAGGTGGCCGTGCCGTTCTTCACTTGAAAGATGGGGGCCATCTTGGCGTTGATCTGAGCGAGCGGTTGCCTGGCCAGGCAGGAGAGGATGGTTTCGGGGCCGCAGCCATACACCCGGGAGAATTGATAGCTGGCGTCGCCCCAGGTGGTGGCTGAAGGAGTGGTGTAGAAGGTGATGAAGTCGGTGAGTTCTTTGCTGTTCGGGTCGTAGAAGACTTTCTTGAAGCCAGGATTGTTGGCATCCTGGGGCGTGATGGCGGGGCTGCTGATGGCCACTTCGCGCACGTTCGTGCCGGTGCGGTCGTAGAGGAGGCGCACTTCATCCATGTGGGTGTGGCCATAAAACAGGCCGGCCACGTTGGCGGAGTGGTGGTTGACCACGCCAAGAAATTGATCCTGCCAGGTCATGCCTGGCGCGGGGAGGGAAGCCCACATCAGGGGTTTGGCTGAGCCATGGGAGGCGCCATAGGCATCCACGCCGGGGGGAATGTGCATGAGCACGTACACCTTTTCCCCGGCTTGCGCGGCCCGCTGGAGCTGGTCGGCGAACCAGAGGATTTGGCTGTTGCCCGCGTCTTGTTGGCTGATGCCATCCACCGAGGTGTAGGTGGAGCCCCAGAGGATGGTGTTCAGTCCGATGAGGCGCAGGCCGGGGATGGGGCGGGCGGCGTAATAGCCCAGGGTGGGATGGGGATCGGTCAACAGGCAGGGGGGCTCGCCGCAGCGCTTGGCGGTGTGGAGGGCGGGGTAGGGATTGGGGACTTCGGGCACCAGATCGAGGGCGGTGCGTTGGCTGCGATCGGCGAAGGAGAAGTAATCCCCGGCGAGGGCATCATTGTTGCCGGGAATGAAGAAGAGGGGAATCTTGGAGCGGCTGACCAGATCGCGGAGGTCTTGAAGCATCACCCGCAGATTCTTGTTGTGACTGGCCCGTTGGTCGGGGGGGAGATAGCAGCTTTTCGGACCGCAGTTGTAGTGGGCGGAGAGATCGCCGGTGAAGATGATGAAGGAGGGCGGCTTGGGGCCATCGATCATCGATCGGAGCTTGGCCGCGGCGGCGCTCCAAAGCACGGTGCCCGTGTCTTGGCCGTAGGAGGTGGTGGGGGAGCTGGCGTTGAGGTGCACATCCGTGAGGTGAAGGATGTGGGGCGCCTCCGGTGGTGTGGGCTTGGCGATGGAGGGGGCCGCCGCGAGGAGGAGGGTGTGGGCGAGAACCAGCGGCAGGGGGTTGGGATGAACGCTCACTCGCCTTCGCCGACGGGTTCACTGGTGAAGGTGCCAAAGAAGCCGCGACCTTGGGCGAAATAGATCTGGATGGGCTTTTCGTTGCGGAGAATGTCTAGAACACTTTGGAACATGGTGGACGGCAGATGCATTTTGATCACGCCATTGCTGTCTGAATCGGTTTCAAAACTCATGCCAGGGTCGTTGAAGCGCAGCCAGGCCAACACCTTTCCGGCGGCATCGGAGAGTTGGATCTGGGCCCGATTGGTTTGATAGCCGTCTGGGCCGCCGTACACGAGGATCTGATAACTGGCGACTTGAGCCATGGGGAGATGCGTTCACAACACTGTTCTCGTTGTAGCGATGGCTGGAGGCTGTCCCATGCCAAGACACAGATTGTGATGGAATCAGCGCCCCCGCAGAGCCTCGCGAAAGGCGGCGGAGGCGAGGAGGGGAGTGTTGTGGTCGAGCTCCGGCACCACGCTGAGGGTGGCGACGCCGGGGCGGAAGGCGCGGTGGAGGGCTTGGGCGTGGCGGGCGGGCACCACCTGATCGTCGGCCGCCGCGACGAGGGTGGTGGGCGCTTGCACCTTGGGCGCCTCGGCGGCCGCGTCCCAGCGATCTTGGAGGAGGAGGGAAACGGGCAGCCAGGGCATGGTGGCCTGGGCAACGGCGAGGAGGCTGTCGAAGGGCACCAGCAGCACGAGGCGGTGGACGGGGCGGGTGGCGGCGAGGTGAACGGCGGGCCCTGTCCCGAGGCTGCGACCCACCACGGTGATGGTGGGGTGCCGTTGGGCCACGTGGGCATAGAGGGCCTGGGCATCGGCGCGGATGGCGGCCTCGCTGGGGGTGCCCTCGCTGCCGCCGTAGCCGCGGTAGTGGAGGAGGTAGAGGGCGGAATCGGGAAGGAGGGCGGCGAGTTCGGCCCGGGTGAGGGACACGTCTTCGGCGTTGCCCCCGAAGTAGATCAGCGCCCGGGGTCCTGGATGGGTCCGCTGGGCTACCCGCACCAGGCTGCCCTCCACCCGCTGCTCCAGCTGGTTGGAGGGATCAGCGGCGGGCTGGGGGAAATAGATGAACGACCGCTGGGCGAAGGCCATCACCAAGCAGAGGCCGCCATAGCCCAGGGCCAACGCTCCCACCCAGCAGAGCCATCGGGGGAGTGTCATGGGTTATGGGGGTGGGGGCTGGTCAACACTCTTGCGGGTTGGGTTGTGATTGAGGGAGTGGCTGGGGGCTTTCAATCCGGCAAAAGACGTGGATCAACTCTATGATCATCAGCCTCCTGTTCGCTTCGAAGCGTTTTCCTTTCCCAAAAGACGTAGTAATTGATTGGGAATCCGCGAGATCAGTCAAGTGACGTCCGTCTGGGTTGTTTTTCTAGCGTGTACAAGCCTGAGGGGGTCAGTAGCCTTTTGGATCGCGGTACGTTATGGGGTCGTTCAATCTGATTCCAAGTCGAGAGAATTTCCTTTCAGCTAACGCTGCCCTCGCCTGGTCACCTCACTCCACCCGCCAGGACGGAGCCTCAGCCCAGATCGAGAAAGCCATGGGCGCCATGATCGAGAAAATCTTGCACGCCTTCCACCCTTCTCATCTCAGCAATGGTGTTGTGGGCGGCGAAAAAGATCCCCGATCAGTTGTCTTCTCCCACATACAGGTCGGCTGCGCTTGCCTCGTGGGAATACACACCATTAAGGTGGAGACAATGGAAGATCACTCGGCCGTCCGCGGGCAGCGGGTGCGTGGTGGCCTTCTCCCCCGCTTGAATGCACTCTTGAGCTTCCGATAAGAACCGCAAGGCCGCCTGTCGCACAGGTTCATGGCCGCCAGCTCCAATCACCCCGCCACCGGTGCTGAAGTCAAGACTGGTGGTGCCATCCGCCGCGAAAGGGTGAACGCCCCTTCAGGCACCCCCTGGTCCATGAGCGCCCCGTACACACCCTCAGTGAACATGTGGGGATCGAGCCCGATCCGCAGGGCTTCAGGCTGAAGGCCTTGGCCCTCAGCTCGGCCGCCAATGCGGCCCTTTCCTTGAACTCCTGTCCCATCGGCTCATCCTCCCATCAGCCGCCGGCAAATCTCCGGCAGGAGCGTTTCGTCCTTGGCGCGGCGCTTCCCCTCGCTGAACGCCACCACCAGCGTCGGCGCCAGCCCCTCCGCCTCCATGTAGGCCGCGTCGTGCCGGGCTTGGCTCATCCAGCCCGCCTTGCTCCACAGCGACGCGCCCTCCGGTAGCCCCTCTCCAAAAAAGCCATCCACCTGGTTTTCCGGGTCGGCGGCCCGCTGGGCCTGATCCAGCGACCGCGCCAACAGCCCCCGCATCCGCCGGCTCGCGGGCGGCGACACCATCACCCCCGCCATCACCGCCTGAAGCAGCCGCGCCGTGCCCTCCGTGGTGAGCCGGTTGCGATGTTCATTGCTGTGTCCGTAGCTCTGCCGCTCCCGCCCGTAGGGACCCTCCCCCCAGGTTTTCTGGCAGGCATTCCACCCCTCCAGCTCCGGCCAGCCCAGCTCGACCAGCCACCGATTCACCACCTGCCGCTGCCAGCTCCACTCGGCGAAGGGTCCCGGCGGCAGCTCCACGCCGCTGGTGGTGCCGCTCAACAGATCCACCACATAGCCCGTGGCGTCGTTGCTGGAGTCGCGCACCATGTCGGCCAGCGCCCGGCGCAGCTCCTCGGTGGAGCCGAGCCATTGCCGCTGGATCCAGGCCTCCGCCGCCACCAGATACACCAGCTTCACCACGCTCGCCGGATACCTCGGCTGGCCCCCCAGCCAGTGGGCGCCCGTGCCCGCCTCCTCCAGCCGACAGCCCCAGCTCTCCTCGCTCCAGCTCCGCAATGGGGCCGGATATCGCACCCAGGTGAGCGAGAGCCGCGAACCCAACCCCGGCCTCCCCTCCGCCTCCAGCTCCGCCACCAGCCTCGCCAGCCGCTGCTCCATCGCTCCATCGGCGCGGTAGAACGCCATCACCTCACGCCCTCGGCGATGGCGACATTAGGAACAGCCCCCTCGCCCCTCCTCGCCCCACCCGCTCCCGGCAGCCTCTGGCGCCTGCTCGCGCCGCTGGACGCCTACAGCCGCCCCCGGGGCCCGGGCCTGGCCACCCAGGTGGCCGCCGGCCGTTACCCGCGGGTGCTCGAGCTCGCCACCGACGCCCCCACCTCCCGCCTGCGCGTGAGGCTCCTGGAGGATGGCTACCCCTGCTGGCTCAACGTGGACGATCTGCTCCAGCACGGCCAGCCCGCCCCCGTCGCCCCCTCCCCCCGCGCCTGGGATCAGCCCTCCATCGAGGCCGTCCTCCCCGCCGTGCTCGCCTTCGCCGAGCGGGCCTTGGCCGTGCCCAACCGCTACCTTTGGGGCGGCACCCTTGGGCCCGATTTTGACTGCTCCGGCCTGGTGCAAACCGCCTTCGCCCATGTGGGCCTCTGGCTGCCGCGCGATGCCTACCTCCAGGAGCGCTTCTGCCAACCCGTGGCCGTCCAACCCGGCCACACCTCCCTGCTCCAACCCGGTGATCTGATCTTTTTCGGCACCCCCCAGCGCTGCACCCATGTGGGCCTCCACCTGGGCGGGGGGCGCTATCTGCACAGCTCCGGCCAGGAGCACGGCCGCGACGGCCTGGGGGTGGATGATCTGAATCCTCGCAACGCCCACCCGGTGGCCACCCACTACCGCCTCACCCTGCGGGGGGCCGGGCGGGTGACGCGCGGTCATGATGGCAGTCCCCTGCCCCCCTAGGGCAGTCCGTCCCCTCGAGCGCCACCATGGCGGACCCTGTCGCTGTTCGTTCGACCCGCTCCGATGGCGCCGCCCAGGCCGCTCCCCCGCCGCCCGGCCCGCCAGCCCCCCTGGAGCTTTCGGTGGTGGTGCCTCTTTACAACGAGGAGGGGAGTCTTCAGCAGCTGGTGGATCAGGTTCTATCCGCCCTGCGGCCCCTGGGCCTCTCCTTCGAACTCGTGCTCGTCGATGACGGATCGCGGGATGCCACCCCCCTGCTGCTGCGCGAGTTGGCTTCCCGGGTGCCGGAGCTGGTGGCCGTGCTCCTGCGCCGCAACTACGGCCAAACCGCCGCCATGGCCGCCGGCTTCGACAGCAGCCGCGCCCCGATCATCGTCACTCTCGATGGCGATCTGCAAAACGACCCCGCCGACATCCCCCTGCTGCTGGCCACCCTGGAGGAGGGCTACGACCTGGTGAGCGGGTGGCGTCACCAGCGCCAGGACGGCGCGATCAACCGCCTTCTGCCCTCCCTGATCGCCAATCGTCTGATCGCGAACGTCACCGGGGTGCGCCTCCATGATTACGGCTGCTCACTCAAGGCCTATCGACGGGAGGTGGTGGCCGACATGAACCTCTACGGCGAGCTCCATCGCTTCCTGCCGGCCCTGGCCTTCATCGAGGGGGCCCGCATCGGTGAGGTGCGCGTCCAGCACCACCCCCGCCGCTATGGCAAGAGCAAGTACGGCATCGATCGCACCTTCCGCGTGTTGATGGACCTGCTCACGGTGTGGTTCATGAAGCGCTTCCTCACCCGCCCGATGCATGTGTTTGGCCTGGCGGGGCTGATCACCCTGGGCATCGGCCTGGGGCTCGCCCTCTGGCTGGTGGGCGAAAAGCTGCTCCTCGGCACCGACATCGGCAACCGGCCCCTGCTCCTGATGGCCGTGCTCGCCATCCTCAGCGGCGTGCAACTCTTCTGCTTCGGTCTGCTCGCCGAACTGCAGATGCGCACTTACCACGAAAGCCAGGGGCGACCGATCTATCGGGTGCGGGCCACGTTGCGGGGCGGCGCTCCGGCCTGATCGTTCGTCCCGCCGTTCGCTGGCGCGGGGCTGGGCTTGCCGCGGAAGGCCTCCATGGCCAGCGCCGCCTCCCGCATCACCCGGAGATCAGGATCCCGCAGCCCCAGCCGGAGCAACGGGAGCGCCTCTCGGTGCCCCCAGGCCCGGGCCAGCCGCATGGCCTCCAGCCTCCGGCAGCCTCCCGCCTGATAAGCCTGTCTCAGCTCCCGGAGCCAATCGCCCCGCTGCCGCGCCGTCGCGCCGACCGTCGCAAGGGCCCTCGGCGCCACCAGCTCGCCGCCCTCCCCAGCGGGGCTCCCCGCCGCCGCGGCGTCCTCCGGCGGGTGTTGCCGCGCCTCCCACACCAAGGTGTTCCGCGCCCGGTTCAGGGCCGCCACCGCGCTTGTGTCGGTGCTTTTGAGCAGGGGACGGGGCCGGCGGCCCGCCATCCACAGCCCCGCCGCCAGGATCGTGGCGGCGGGGACCCCAAGCAGGGAGGTGTTCATGCTGCTGAGCGGTTCATGCTGCTGAACTTTTATGTCACCCCCAGCCTGTGCCCGGGGGCGTCGCGGAAAGGCCTCCTTACAGTACCGGCGGTTGTTACTGGCCTTGCCATGACTGGAAGCTTCGCCGCCGCTTGGATGCCCTCCGTGTTCGTCCCCCTGGTGGGAATCCTGGCCCCCGCCGTGGCCATGGCCCTGCTGTTCAACGTGATTGAGGCTCGCGACTGATCCGGTCGCCGTCGCCATTCCCCGCAAGCACCCCTTTCCCCCCACCGCCATGACCGTCACCCCCGTGGCCGACCCCTGCGTCGGCAACCTGGCGACTCCCGTCAACAGCAGCTACTTCACCAAGGCCTTCCTCAACGCCCTGCCGGCCTATCGCCCCTCCCTCTCGCCCAATCGGCGCGGGTTGGAGGTGGGCATGGCCCACGGCTTCTTCCTTTTTGGCCCCTTCGCCCTCACCGGCCCCCTGCGGCTCACGGAATACGCCAACACCGCCGGCCTGCTGGCCACCATCGGCCTGGTGTCGATCCTGACCGTGTGCCTCTCCATCTATGGAACCGCCGGCCGGGGCCCCAACGTGCAGCCCCCTGACGCCACCATCGACAACCCCCCCGCCGATCTTTTCACCAAGGCTGGCTGGGCGGAATTCGCCAGTGGCTTCTGGCTCGGGGGCTGCGGTGGCGCCGCCTTCGCCTGGTTCCTCTGCAGCACCGCCATCGTCTCCCCCCTGGTGAAGATCGCCGGTGGCGTCTGGAGCGTCAACTGAACGCCGAGCGCCCGCGGCGGCCCCGGCCACAACCCTCCAGCCCTGGATCCACCAGGGCTTTTTTTTGGGGCGGTGCTCCTTGATGTCCGCCGCCTCCGGGGGCCAGGGGGCCATTCCGCACAGCGCGTCCACCGCTCTTGAGATGGCGATCCCCCCTCCAGATCGCTACTCTTGGCCGCGCCCCTGGTCCGTCCCGCCCCGCCGCCCATGCTTCGGACCGTTCTCCTCGGGGCCACCGCCATCCTTCCGGCCCTAACGCTCCCGCCCGCGGGGGCCTCGGAACGGAGGCCGAGCCCGGCGCCGCGAATTGAGCCGATCACGCTGGCGGAAGCGAACGCCTCCGGCCCCGACGCCCAAGGGTCCGAGGCCCAGGGGCCCGATGCCCTGCCGACAGATCCGGGGTCTGAGCTGACTCAGGCGTCGCCGGAAGCCCCCGCCCCCGCGGAGCCGGTCCCCTCTCCCTGGGGGGGCACGTTGGAGTTCTACGGTTTCACGCCGCTGCGCACCACCACCTCCGTCACACGGGCCGCGACCGAACGGGATCTTCCTGGTCTGCGCGGCCATCGCCGAGGCAACCGGATCCCAGAGCCGCTCTCCCGCCGTCTCGATGATCTGCGCGAACAGCTGCCTGGCCTTACCATCCCCGATCGGGTGAAAGGGCTCCGGGGAAGGCTCCCACAACGATTGTTGCCCGAGCAGGTCGAGGTCCCGGGCTTCACCGCTGTCACCGATGTGGGGCTTGGCGCCCTTTTGGAGCACCTCACCGACATCTTTTTCCTCCGCGGCAGCGTGGAGTACAACCGGATCGGTTTCCAGACCGACCTCAGCTACGTGGGCCTGGGCGCGCGGACCGCCACTACCTTCGAGCGGAGCCGCCGTTTCTTCCCGAATCTGCCCGTGCCCACGCGCACGCTGAAGACGCAGCTTGCCGTCACCCAGGGCATCTACGACTTCGCCCTCCGTTACCGCTTCGGGGAGCGGGAACGGGCGATCGGCACCCCGGGCGCGGTCACCGTGATTCCCTATGCCGGTGTGCGCGTGCTGGATCTGGGGTTGGAAACCACCAGCACCTTCGAAGGCCCCCTGGCCCTGCGCTCCCGAGACTTCAGTTTTGGCAGCCCCATCGCCCAGCCCTTGCTGGGTCTGCGGGGCCAGGTGTTTCTGAGCCCGAAGTTGCGTCTCTTCGCCCGGGGCGATCTGGGCGGCTTCGGCACCAACGGCGCGGTGGACATGTCCGGCAATGCCCAGGCGGGTGTGGGCTATGCCATTGGCAATTCCACCCAGCTCGATCTCTCTTGGCGCTATTTGTATCTAGCCCGCGATAACGGGGAGTCCCCGAATACCGCCTATGCGATTGATCAGAACGGTTTCGAGGTGGGAGTGAAGTTCTTTTTCTGAGTCTTCGGGGTTTTCTGGCGAATTGGGGTTTGGCTATCCCGGTTCAGTGGATCGTCGCATCTTCTCAGAATGGATGGTTTCAACAAGCTTGCTTTCCTCCTCTTGCCCTGCCCTGGCCACCGATGCGGCTTACGCTCCAGATCAGCGGCGGGAAGTTGCTCAATGCATTCAACAGGCATGCTTGACCGCCCGTCCGCTGCATCTTGATGTTAGGCCTTCGAGCGGAGCAGTTGATCATAGTCTGCATGGCTACCAATCCACACCCAAATCAAGTCATCTCCAACGTCCTCAACTGCTAAAGCTCTAAAACGTAATCCAATTCTCGCCGACCAAAACCTGCCGATCCTCTTGAAATGGAGCGAAGGGTGACGCGGCTCGGATTTGAGGAGATCGAAGCAGCGATCTGCTTGGAGTTTAATCTCTGATGGAAGAGAGTTATAACAAGCCCAGAAGCGTGGGCTGGCGCGATGCCTCATAACTCAGAACATCGCCCAGACACACTGTCACTGATTGCTTCATTTGCAAGCCAATCAAGAGTGCCTGTGGTCATGTCATCCTCCATCTGCTGGTCCCAGTCCGATGCGTCGAACGATAAGAACCAAGCCCGGAACTCGGCTCGCTTCGCGGGTGGCAGCTGCTGAACCGCAGCCTCAATCTCTTCAAGGGTGCTCATAAGCCTCATTGTAACTGAGTTATCCGGCTGAGCTATGCCACATGTGTGTAAATCATTGTTGTTCTGATGTCCTGATGCCCCAATAATTCTTGAATCGTGCGAATGTCTTGGCCACGCTCCAGCAGATGGGTCGCAAACGAGTGGCGAAAGGTATGACAGCCAGCAGCCTTGGCCACCCCAGCTTTTGCTAGGGCAAGCTTCACAGCTTTTTGCACAATACTGGGATCCATGTGGTGCCGGCCCTGGGTTCCTGATTCCGGATCATGCCATCGCTTCTGCTGTGGAAACACCAACTGCCAGGCCCATTGCTGTGCTGCGTTTGGGTATTTTCTTGCCAGGGCATAAGGCATCACAACCTTGCTCCAGCCTGCCGCCAGATCACTTTGATGCAGGCGATGAACGCCTTGTAAGTGTCTTCGCAGCTGAATCACCAGGCTCTGAGGCAGCATCGTCATTCGATCCTTGCCGCCTTTGCCATTGCGCACCGTCAGCTCCTGTCGTTCAAAATCTAGGTCCTTCACCCGCAGCCTCAACGCTTCCATCAGGCGCAGTCCACTTCCATACAACAATCCCACGACAAGGGCTGGATCCCCCTCCAAATCCAAATCCCGCTCCAGCTACTCCCGGTAGAGAAACAACAACGCCGCTAACGCCTGGTTTTGGGTGGAAGCCCTCACCTGCAGCTCCACCGCGAGATAAGTCAAAAAGGCGTTCACATCAGCGCTCCCCATTTCCCTTGGGTGGCGTGGCTTGTGTGAAACCTTAGAAAACGCCGCAACCATTGTTCGTAATTTTTCATGGTGCGCCGAGCATAGTGGCGCACCTCCAGCTCCTCTCGATAGCGCTGAATCAAACCAGGGGGACGGTTGGCAGTCATGGTGTGGATCGCAAACCTTCTCCAGGTGTTCCCACCTCGTCCCAGGCCCACAAAAAAAGCCCCCGACCAAGTGGCCGGAGGCAAAAGACGTCCCTCGTGGAAAAAGGGTTGAACGGATGGGCTATCCGAACTTGCCCGCCGTCGAGGCGATCAAGAAGGCCGCATAGGTGAGGAAGAAGCCCACCGTGAAGTGCGCCAATCCCACCACACGGGCCTGAACGATCGACAGCGCCACAGGCTTGTCGCGCCAGCCCACCAGGTTGGCGAGCGGAGTGCGCTGGTGGGCCCACACGATCGTTTCGATCAACTCCTGCCAGTACCCACGCCAGGAGATCAGGAACATGAAGCCCGTCGCCCACACCAGGTGGCCGAACAGGAACATCCATGCCCACACCGCCAGGTTGTTGGTGCCGGAGGGGTTGTACCCGTTGATCAGCTGGGAGCTGTTCAGCCACAGGTAGTCGCGGAACCAGCCCATCAAATAGGTGCTGGATTCGTTGAACTGGGCCACATTCCCCTGCCAAATCGCCAGGTGCTTCCAGTGCCAGTAGAACGTCACCCAAGCCACCGTGTTCAGCGCCCAGAACAGCGCCAGATAGAAGGCATCCCACGCTGAAATGTCGCAGGTGCCGCCCCGGCCTGGGCCATCACAGGGGAAGGAGTAGCCGAAGTCCTTCTTGTCGGGCATCAGCTTCGAACCCCGGGCATCCAGGGCACCCTTCACCAGGATCAAGGTGGTGGTGTGCAGACCCAGGGCGATGGCGTGGTGCACCAGGAAGTCGCCAGGGCCGATCTGCAGGAACAACGAGTTGTTGCCCGCGTTCACCGCGTCCAGCCAGCCGGGCAGCCAAACGGCGCCGGGGCCAGGAGCGTTGCTCACCAGGCTGTTGGGGTTCGCCAACAGCACATCCATTCCGTAGAGGGCCTTGCCGCTCGCCGCTTGCACGAACTGGGCAAACACCGGCTCCACCAGGATCTGCTTCTCGGGGGCTCCGAAGGCCACCACCACGTCGTTGTGGACGTAGAGGCCCAAGGTGTGGAAACCAAGGAACAGCGACACCCAGCTGAGGTGGCTGATCAGCGCTTCCTTGTGCTCCAGCATCCGTGCCAACACGTTGTCTTTGTTGGCTTCCGGGTCGTAATCCCGGATGAAGAAGATCGCGCCGTGGGCGAAGGCGCCGCACATCAAGAAGATGGCGATGTACTGGTGGTGGGTGTATAGGGCCGCCTGGGTGGTGTAATCCCGCGCGATGAACGCGTAGGACGGCAGCGCATACATGTGCTGCGCCACCAGGCTTGTCACCACACCCAACGAGGCCAGCGCCAATCCCAGCTGGAAGTGCAGGGAATTGTTGATGGTGTCGTACAGACCCTTGTGGCCTGCCCCCAGATTGCCAGGGGTGCCCTTGGGGGGATTGTGGGCATCCAGGATCTCGCGGATCGAGTGGCCTATCCCGAAGTTGGTTCGGTACATGTGGCCCGCGATCACGAAGATGCAGCCGATCGCCAGGTGGTGATGGGCGATGTCCGTCAGCCAGAGGGCTTCCGTTTGGGGATGGAAGCCACCCAGGAAGGTGAGGATCGCCGTGCCGGCGCCCGTGGAGGTGCCGAAGAGCTGGCCCGCGGCATCAGGGTTTTGGGCATAAACGCCCCAGTTGCCCGTGAAGAAAGGTCCAAGTCCCGCGGGGTGGGGAGACACCGAGAGGAAGTTGTCCCAACCCACATGCACACCCCGGGATTCGGGAATGGCCACGTGCACCAGGTGCCCGGTCCAGGCGATGGAGCTGAAGCCAAAGAGCACGGCCAGGTGGTGGTTCAGGCGGGATTCCGCGTTTTTGAACCAGGCCAATGACGGCAGGAACTTGGGCTGCAGATGGAGCCAACCGGCAAACAGAGCCCAGGCCGAGAGGATCATCATGAAGATGGATCCCTGGTAAAGCTCGGCGTTGGTGCGCATGCCGATCGTGTACCACCAGTGATACAGCCCGGAGTAGGCCACGTTCACTGGTGAGGAGGCGCCGGCCTGAGTGAAGGCCGCGATGGCCCCTTGGCCGAAATGCGGATCCCAAATCGCGTGGGCGATGGGACGCACGTGCAGCGGATCGGCGACCCACTGCTCAAAGTTGCCTTGCCAGGCGATATGGAACAGGTTGCCCGAAACCCACAGGCCAATGATGGCCAGGTGTCCGAAGTGGGTGGAGAACAGCTTTTGGTAAAGCCGCTCCTCGGTCATGCCGTCATGGCTCTCGAAGTCGTGAGCCGTGGCGATGCCGTACCAAATTCGGCGGGTTGTCGGGTCCTGTGCCAGACCCTGGCTAAACGAAGGAAATTTCGTTGCCATTGAGAAAGGTCAGGTGGAGGTCAGCCGACCGCGATGATGCGGGCCAGGAAGAACGACCAGGTTGTGGCGATGCCACCCAGCAGATAGTGGGCGACGCCGACAGCACGGCCCTGGGTAATGGAAAGCGCACGGGGCTGAATCGCCGGCGCCACCTTCAGCTTGTTGTGAGCCCAAACGATGGACTCGATCAGCTCCTGCCAGTAGCCGCGGCCGCTGAACAGGAACATCAGGCTGAAGGCCCAGATGAAGTGGGCACCGAGGAACATCAGGCCATAGGCGCTGGAGCTCGAGCCATAGCTGTTGATCACCTGCGCGGCTTGGGCCCACAGGAAATCGCGCAACCAACCGTTGATGGTGATGGCGCTCTGGGCGAAGTTGCCGTTGGTGATGTGCGACACCGTGCCATCGGCATTCACCGTTCCCCACACGTCGCTCTGCATCTTCCAGCTGAAGTGGAAGATCACGATCGACAGGGAGTTGTACATCCAGAACAGTCCCAGGAACACGTGATCCCAAGCCGACACCTGGCAGGTGCCGCCACGGCCGGGGCCGTCGCAAGGGAAACGGAAACCCAGATTTGCCTTGTCGGGAATCAGGCGGGAGCTGCGGGCATACAGCACACCCTTCAGCAGGATCAACACGGTGACGTGGATCGTGAAGGCGTGGATGTGGTGCACCATGAAATCGGCCGTTCCCAGGGGGATCGGCGCCGCGGCCACCTTGCCGCCCACCGCCACCACGGAGCCGTTGAACACCTCACTCACGCCAGCGAGGGCATTGGGAGCGGTGGTGCCGGCGGCGGCGGCGTGCAGACCCTGGATCCATTGGGCGAAGACGGGCTTCAGTTGGATCGCGGTGTCGCTGAACATGTCCTGGGGACGGCCCAGGGCACGCATCGTGTCGTTGTGGATGTAAAGGCCAAAGCTGTGGAAGCCCAGCCAGATGCACACCCAGTTGAGGTGGCTGATCAGGGCGTCGCGAGCTTTGAGCACCCGATCGAGCACGTTGTCGACGTGCTTGGCCGGGTCGTAGTCCCTCACCATGGCGATGGCCGCGTGGGCACCCGCCCCAACGATCAGGAAGCCACCGATCCACATGTGATGGGTGAACAGTGACAGCTGAGTGGGGTAGGAAACGCCGATGTAGGGATAGGGCGGCATCGCGTACATGTGGTGCGCCACGATGATCGTGAGCGAACCGAGCATGGCCAGATTGATGCCGAGCTGGGCGTGCCAGGACGTGGTGAGGAATTCGAACAGGCCGTTGTGACCGTTCGGTGCCGGGAAGAGCAGGGGATCCCCTTTCTGACCCTCCAGGATTTCCTTGATGCTGTGACCAATGCCCCAGTTCGTGCGGTACATGTGGCCCGCGACGATGAAGAGCACCGCGATCGCCAAATGGTGATGGGCGATGTCGGTCATCCAGAGGCTGCCGGTGACAGGGTTCAAGCCCCCCTTGAAGGTGAGGAAGTCGCTGTAGGCGGCCCAGTTGCCTGTGAAGAAGGCGGAAATCCCCGCGCCGAATCCCGGAAACAGCTGGGTCAGCAGATCCAGGTTGAAGAATTCGTGGGGGAGCGGAATGTCCGCCACAGAGGCAATGGTCTTGCCGTTCAACACCAGGGGCTGGCCGGCATCGATGGCATCCAGCAGCTGGGTGGTGGGCAGGGACACATGCAGCAGGTGACCTGTCCAGGACAGGGAACCCAGCCCAAGCAGACCGGCCAGATGGTGGTTGAGCATCGACTCAACGTTCTGGAACCACTCGAGCTTGGGGGCTGCCTTGTGGTAGTGGAAGACACCGGCGTTCAGCATGAGGCCAGCCATGACGAGGGCGCCGATGGCTGTGCAGAGCAGCTGATATTCGTTGGTGAATCCCCAGGCTCTCCACACATGGAAGAGACCGGAGGTGATCTGAATGCCGTGGAAGCCGGCACCCACATCGCCATTGAGGATTTCCTGGCCAAAAATGGGCCAAACCACCTGCGCGCTGGGTTTCACATGCAGGGGGTCGGCCAGCCAGCCGCTGTAGTTGGAGAAGCGGGCACCGTGATAAAAGGCGCCGCTCAGCCAAATGAAGATGACGGCCAGATGGCCGAAGTGAGCGCTGAAGATCTTGCGTGAGACCTCTTCAAGGTCGCTCGTGTGGCTGTCGAAGTCGTGAGCGTTGGCGTGGAGGTTCCAAATCCAGGTGGTGGTTTTGGGACCTTTGGCGAGGGTGCGGTCGAAGTGTCCGGGCTTTTCAAAGAGCTCGAACGTGGCTGGAACAGGGTTCCTGTCGACCAGCTCCTCCGCCTTTTTCCCACGCTCTGGTGGGCTGATGGTCATCGAGAGGTTCCTCGAGGGACGGAATCGAGGTGGTGGTCCACCCCTTGGATGGCGGTCCGGCGATGCCGGGCCATCTGGGGCCCACGGAGGGAGCGGATCGCGAGCGAGCCGTGCCCTCCATGGGCTCCAGTCGACAAGGGAAAACCCTTGTGACGACTGGCGCTTGGGGCCCCGATAGGGGACCGCTGGCGGAAGTATAGGGGTCGAAAACAAGCGTTTTTGGTCGCCAGTTACAAAGGTTCAATCCCTGGCCTTTCAAGGCTGCGACAGGCGTCTGCTGGTGAGTTTCTTACATCGAAATCCCGGTTCTTTGCGCACTTCATTTACGGCTTCTTTTTGGCCCTCCTTTTGAGTGCCCCTTCCTTGCCGCGGAGCTGGCCGCGCCAGGGGCCGGCGCTGTCCCGCAGCCCGGGTTGGGCCGTCGCTTCGCCTGAGCACAATGGATGGTTTCCGGGGGGATCCAGCGTGGGTGGAGGGCAATGCCGTCGTTGGCTTGCGCGGGCTCTGTCTTTGGCTCTGGTGTCGTGGCTTCTCCTCGCGCCCACGGCGGCGGAGGCCCTGAGCTGGCGCCTTCCGGGCCGGGGCGCCCCCGCCCCCACCCCCGCCGGGGACGGCCAGCTGACCCGCCGCCCGCGGGAAGTGCCCCCTCCCGACTGGGTCCAGGCGGTTCAGGCGGCCCTTGAGGACCGGGACCCCAAGGTGCGCGTCCTGGCTCCCGCTGACGGCGCCCTCCTGCCGGATGGCCCCTGGACCCTGCGGCTGCTGGTGGAGGACTGGCCCCTGGTGGACGCCGGTCCCCTGGGCCTGGGCCCCCATCTGGTGGCCCAACTGGATGGAGAGCCCCCTCGCCCCTTGGTGCGCACCGAGGTGGAGATGCCCCCTCTGTCCCCTGGCAGCCATTTGCTCACGGTCTACGCGGCCATGCCCTGGGGCGAGGCGCGCAAAAGTCCCACCGCGTTTCACCAGATCCGTCTGCACCGGCTGGCTCCCAACCCCGCCACCCTGCCCGCCCCTGGCACCCCCCAGCTGATTCCGGTGAGCCCCATGGGCTCCGCCGGCACCCCGCCCCTTCCGCTCGACTGGCTCTTGATCGACGCCCCGCTCCAAGGGCTGCGCACGGAGGCCTCGGGTTGGCGACTCCGGGTCACCCTCAATGGAGAAAGCGTGCTCTTGGATCGCCAGGTGCCGCTCTGGCTCAAGGGCTGGCAACCGGGCTCCAACGCTCTTTTGTTCGAACTGCTGGATGGCCGGGGGGAGCCCCTCAATCCACCCTTCAACAGTCTTCTGCGGGACGTGGTCGTCTCCCCTTCCGGCGAGGTGGGGCGGCCTGGAGGCCTGGCCCTCTCCGACCTGGAGAGGGCCGTTCTGCTGGGGGAACAGCCCCTGTCCGCCCTGAACCCGGTCCCTCTCGAGCCTCCCCCAAGCGAGGGGGCGGCGGTCGCTGCCGAGCCTCCCCAAGCGCGAGCTCTGGTGGAGCCCGCGGCGCCACCCCAAACGGAGGCCCAGCCTCAGCCCGAGGCCATGGGGCCAGTGGAGCCGAGAAACGAGGTTCCAGCTCAGGGCTCACCCATTGCCGCTTCCGACGCCCTCGCGGAGGCCCCACCCAACGCTCTGGCAGAAGCCCCTGCCGAAGCCCCCGGGGAAGCGTCCCCCGAACCTCCCGCTCCAGCCCCCATTGAGGCGCCCCTCGAACCTCGTGCGGAAGGTCCAGTGGGAGAGCCCGCCGACGCCCGGGCCCTCTTTGACGCGAGCGCTTCCCCCGATCCACGCCTCAAAGCCGAGGCGAAGGGGCTGGCTGACACGCTGGAGCAGGCCCTCGCCGAGGCCAAAGCGGAGGGGCGAGCCGAGGCGCTCGCCAAAACCCAAGCCCTGGCCCAAGACCAGTTCCCTCAGGAGCCTCAAGGTGAGCCCTCCGCTCCCTCCCTTGGATCCGAACCGCTCCAATCCTTGGAACCCACCCCATCCGCGGTGGCGGGATCCCAGCGCCCCGCTCCCACCCCTGAGCCCGTTCGCGAACCGCCTCCGCCTCCTTCAGCCCCCGTCTCCTCTCCGGCCTTGTCCGCCCGTGCGGAGGTGAACCCCGATGGCACCTTGAAGCGCCCGTCCCGTCCCAGCCCCCTGGAGCGGCTCCGGGAGCGTCTACGGCGATGAGCACCCTTGATCCGGGCCAAAGGCCCTTGGCGGCGATTGGCTTTGGCGCTCCGGCGGTGCCCCTTCTTCAGCGGCTGGAGCAAGCCTTCGATGGGCTTCGCGTCCGCTGGCCCCACGGGGAGGAGAGCTCCGAGGCCTGGATGGCCCGTTGCTGGCCCGAGGTGTCGGCGATTGTGGCCGTCGGGGCCTGTGGGCTGGTGACCCGTCTGGTCGCCCCCCTGTTGACCAACAAACACTCCGATCCCGCCGTGGTGGTGGTGGATCCGCGGGGGCGGTGGGTGGTGCCCCTGCTGGGCGGCCACGGGGCCGGAGGGGAGGCCCTGGCCAGCGCCTTGGCGGCCTTGCTTGGTGGAACGGTGGTGTCCACGGGCCAATCGGCCAGCGAGGGCCGTCTGGCCCTGGATGCCTTCGGCACCGCCTGGGGATGGCGCCAGGGGGAGGGCGACTGGTCGGCCCTCATGGTGTCCGCCGCCCGCGAGGCCGGCGCCTGGCCGGTGTGGCAGGACGCGGGCCAGACCCGCTGGCTCCAGCTCGAGGCGGCCCGAGACCTGATCCCTTCCCCCTGGCCCTCCCAGGATGGGCCCCCCGCTCCCGGCGCCCTGGGCATCACCCCGCGCGCGGGAGAGGGATGCCGCTGGCACCCCCCCTGCCTCTGGTTGGGAATGGGCTGCGAGCGGCACACCAGCCTCCAGGTGCTGGAGGGGCTCGTGGACGCCACCCTGGCCTCGGAGGGCCTGGCCCCCGAAGCGGTGGCGGGCCTGGCCAGCTGCACCCGCAAGGGCGATGAGGCGGCTCTTCTGGCCTTGGCGGAGCGGCGGGGATGGCCCCTGCGGCTCCACTCGGCGGAGGCGTTGGCCGCCGTGGCCGTGCCCAACCCTTCCGCCGCGGTGGAGCGGGAAATGGGCACCCCCAGCGTGGCCGAGGCGGCCGCTTTGCTGGCCGCCGCCCAAGCCGAGGCCGAGCCTGGCCAGGATCCGCCGCTCCCGCCTCTGGATCGGCTGGTGGTGCCGAAGCGCATCCGCCGGGCTGAAGGGGAGGGGCGCGGCGCGGCCACCCTCGCCATCGCCCGCTCGGAGCGCCAGTGGGCGCCGCGGCGGGGCGGTCTTCATCTGGTGGGGGGTGGCCCCGGGGCCCTCCACCTCCTCACCCCGGATGCCCGCAAGGCCCTGGCCCAGTGCGTCGTCTGGGTGGGCTACGGGCCTTACCTCGATTTGCTCGACCCCCTTCGCCGCCCGGATCAACTCAGGCTGGAAGGGCGCCTCACCGAGGAGCGCGGGCGCTGCATGGAGGCCCTCGACCTGGCCCGCCAGGGCCTGGCCGTGGCCCTTGTGTCATCCGGAGACAGTGGCATCTACGGAATGGCTGGCCTGGCCCTGGAGCTCTGGTTGGCCTTGCCGGAGCTGGATCGCCCCCCGTTTGAGGTGCATCCGGGCGTGTCGGCGTTGCAGATGGCGGCCGCCCGCGTTGGCGCCCCCCTGATGCACGACTTCTGCACCATCAGCCTGAGCGACCGCCTCACCCCCTGGCCCCTGATCGAACGGCGGTTGGCGGCCGCGGCGGAAGGCGATTTCGTGGTGGCCCTCTACAACCCCCGCTCCCGGGATCGGCATTGGCAACTGGAACGGGCCCGGCAGCTGCTGCTGGCCCACCGCCCCCCCTCCACCCCCGTGGTGTTGGCCCGGCAATTGTCCCGCGAGGGAGAGCGCCACCTCATCTCCACCCTGGCCACCTTCCCCGCCGAGGCGGTGGACATGCTGACCCTCGTGTTGGTGGGCAACAGCCAAACCCTCGAGCGGGACGGACGCCTGCTCACCCCGAGGGGGTACCCGCCCGTGGCGGGGGACTCAAAATCGGGATGACAGGATTCGAACCTGCGGCCCCTTCGTCCCGAACGAAGTGCGCTACCAAGCTGCGCCACATCCCGTAGGACCAACTGTAGGAGATCGCCCCGCGGGTGGCCCGCCTCGCGTGAGCCGCTCCAGACGGGGGCGCAAGGGATGTCTAAAGTTGATCAGGGTGGTTACTTGGAGAGCCCTTTGCACCAGGCCAGCCCATCCCCCCAGGCCTCCGGGTCCCCAACGAAGCCCGCCTGGTTGCGGGTGAAGGCCCCCCAGCGGGAGCGGATCGGTGAAGTGGCGGATCTCCTGCGGGATTTGCGGTTGAACACGGTCTGCCAGGAGGCCAGTTGCCCCAACATCGGGGAGTGCTTCGCCGGCGGCACGGCCACGTTTCTCATCATGGGTCCGGGCTGCACCCGGGCCTGCCCCTACTGCGACATCGACTTTGACCGGAGCGTGCGGGCCCTCGATCCCACCGAGCCGGAACGGCTTGCGGAGGCCGTGCGGCGCCTCGGGCTGAGCCATGTGGTGATCACCTCCGTCAACCGAGACGATCTGGACGACGGCGGGGCGGGTCAGTTTGTGGCCTGCGTGGAGGGGGTGCGCGGCCGCTCGCCGCTCACCACCATCGAGCTGCTGATCCCTGATTTTTGCGGGGACGCCACCGCCTTGGCCCGGGTGATGGACGCGGCGCCCCAGGTGCTCAACCACAACATCGAGACGGTTCCCCGCCTGTACCGCCAGGTGCGGCCCCAGGGGGAGTACGGGCGTTCCCTGGCGCTCTTGCGGCAGGTGAGGGAGGGCTGGCCCAGGGCCTATGTGAAATCGGGCCTGATGGTGGGGCTGGGAGAAACCGACCAGGAGGTGATCGCCGTTTTGGCCGATCTGCGCCGCCATGGCGTCGACATCGTCACGATTGGCCAATACCTCTCTCCAGGGCCGAAGCATCTGCCTGTGAGGCGGTTCGTCGCGCCTGAGGGATTTGAGGCGTTCCGGCGCTATGGGGAATCCACTCTCGGCTTTCTCCGGGTGGTGAGCGGCCCCCTCACCCGCAGCAGCTACCACGCTGGCGAGGTACATCAGCTGATGCGCGACCATCCCCGCTAGGGAGGGCAAGGCGGTGATTTAGGCCACCACTTGCTCCCGCTGGGCCAGGCCCGCGGTGGTCAGCTCGCTGGGTGGAACAAGCACCTTGAAGCGGCTCAGCCAACTCGCCCAGTCGCCCAGGATTTCCCCGGCCCGCACGCTGCCCGTGCGGCGGAGATGCTCCTCCAGCAGGGGGCGCAGCAGGGCCTCCTGCTCCGGTGTGGTGAGGGGATGCATGGACACCGTGTCGGGGTTGAGGAGCCGCTCCAGGCCGCCCTCCTCGTCGAGCAGGAAGGCCAGACCACCGGTCATGCCGGCGGCCACGTTGCGTCCCGTCCCGCCGAGCACCACCACCACGCCGCCGGTCATGTACTCGCAGCAATGGTCGCCGCTGCCTTCCACCACGGTTCTGGCCCCGCTGTTGCGAACGGCGAAGCGTTCCCCGGCCCGGCCCCTGGCGTACAGCTCGCCGCCCGTGGCTCCGTAAAGGCAGGTGTTGCCCAGAATCACCTGATCACCGGGATCGCTGCGGCCCGGTGGGGGCACCAAGGTGATGCTGCCGCCATTCATGCCTTTGCCCACATAGTCGTTCGCCTCTCCCACCAGTTTCAGGTGCATGCCCCGGAGGAGGAAGGCGCCGAGGCTCTGGCCCGCCGCTCCCGTCAGGGTGAGGCTCAGCTCGCCCTCAAAGCCTTTGTCGCCATGGCGCCCCGCGATTTCCCCAGCGAGGCGGGTGCCCACACTCCGGTCGGTGTTCACGATGGCCAGTCCTCGGGCCACTCGGCCGTGGTGCGCCAAGGCCTCTTGAATCTCTGGATCCGCCAGGAGCTGGTCCTCCAGGATCGGCCCGTTGCCATGGGCCTCAACTTCATGCTGGAGCCAGGAGCGATCAGAGGATTGGGGCACAGGCCCCAGCAGGGAGGACAGATCCAGGGAAGAGGTTTTGGTGAGCGCCACGTCGCGAGGGCGCAGCAGGTCGTTGCGACCGATCAGCTCATCGAGCCGGGCCACCCCAAGCGCACTCAGCAGTTGCCTCACTTCCTCCGCGACGAACAGGAAGAAATTCACCACGTGTTCGGGCAGGCCGGTGAAGCGTTTGCGGAGCGCTTCCTTCTGGGTGGCCACGCCAACGGGGCAATTGTTGGTGTGGCAAACCCTCGCCATGATGCAGCCTTCGGCGATCATGGCCACCGATCCGAAACCAAATTCCTCCGCTCCGAGCAGGGCGGCCACCACCACATCCCAGCCGGTCTTCAGGCCCCCATCCACCCGGAGCAGCACCCGATTCCGCAGGCCGTTGTCGAGCAAGGCCCGGTGCACTTCCGTCAGGCCGAGTTCCCAGGGACTGCCGGCGTGTTTGATTGAACTAAGGGGGGAGGCCCCGGTGCCGCCGTCATGGCCCGAGATTTGAATCACATCGGCGTTGGCCTTGGCTACTCCGGCGGCGATGGTGCCAATACCGATCTCCGCCACCAGCTTCACGGACACCTTGGCCGCTGGGTGCACCTGATGCAAATCAAAGATCAGCTGGGCCAGATCCTCGATGGAATAGATGTCGTGATGGGGAGGCGGTGAAATCAAGGCGACCCCGGGTTTGCTGTGGCGCAGGCCGGCGATGTAGGCATCCACCTTGGGACCGGGAAGCTGGCCGCCCTCGCCAGGTTTGGCTCCCTGGGCCACCTTGATCTCCAATTGCTGGCCACTGCGCAGGTATTCCGCGGTGACACCAAAACGGCCAGAGGCGATCTGCTTGATCGCCGAGCAGGCGGTGTCGCCATTCACCAAGCCGCGCACGGTGGGCAGGGAGGCTGACAGTCCATCGGCGTCGACGTCGTTAAGCACGTGGAACCGCACGGGGTCTTCCCCGCCCTCGCCGCTGTTGCTCTTGCCGCCGATGCGGTTCATGGCCACGGCCAACACTTCATGGGCTTCCCTGGAGAGGGCTCCCAGGCTCATGCCGCCGGTGCAGAAGCGTCGGCAGAGGCTCTCCACGCTCTCCACCTGATCCAGGGGCAACGGAGTGGGCGCGGGGGTGAGCTCCAGCAGGTCGCGCAGGGCGGTGACGGGACGGCCCTCAAGCAACTTTTTGTACGTGGTGAAGTGGTCGTAGCCCGGGCCCGCCGCCACAGCGGCGTGGAGGGCCTTGGCCATCTCCGGGCTGTTCATGTGGAACTCGCCGCCGGTGCGGTACTGCACAAAGCCCATGAACTCCAGCTTTGAGCGATTCAGCTCCGGAAAGGCCTTGGTGTGAAAGGCCAGGGTCTCGCTGGCCAGATCGGTGAGGCTCAGGCCGGCGACACGGCTCGTGGTGCCCCTGAAGGCCAGTTCGATGAGGTCGGCGCCAAGGCCGATGGCTTCAAAAATCTGGGCGCCGTGATAACTGGCGAGGAGGGAGATGCCAATTTTGGAGAGAATTTTTCTCAGGCCATCTTCCAGGGCCTGGCGCACGTTGCTCTGGGCCGCCTCCAAGCTGAGGGCGGGAATCTTGCCCCGTTCAATCAGCGATTGGGTTTTGGGATGGGCGAGCCAATGGCGGGTGGTTTCCCAGGCCAGCCAGGGGCAGACCGCGCTGGCGCCGTAGCCAATCAGGCAGGCTAAATGGTGGGTGCTCCAACATTGGGCCGTTTCGACGACGATGGAGGCTTGCAGGCGCAATCCCTGTCGGAGCAGGTGGTGATGCACGGCCCCCACCGCGAGGAGCGGTGGAATGGTGGTGAACAGGGAACTAATGCCCCCTCCCGCCCGATCGGAGATCACTAGAATCTGGTTGCCCCCCCGCACGGCCGCCTCGGCCTCAAAGGTGAGGCGATCCAGGGCCGTTTTAAGGCCAGACGGGCCTTCGGCCACGGCCAGCAAGGTGGAAAGGGTGGCCAGCCCCTGCTCGCCCAGGGCGTCCAGCTCGGACTCATTGAGCACGGGAGTGGGGAGGCGCAGCACCGCCGCTCCCGCCGGATCGGGCCGAAGGGCGGAGCCGCGACGCCCCAAGTGCATCTCCAGGCTCATCACCAGTTTTTCCCGGAGGGGGTCGATGGGAGGGTTGGTGACCTGGGCGAAGCGTTGCTTGAAGTAGTCGTAGAGCAGGTGGGGACGGCTGGAGAGCACCGCCAAGGGGATGTCGTCCCCCATGCAATAGGTGGGCTCCTTGCCGAGGCTGGCCATCTCCTCAATCACCAGCTCGAGATCCTCGGCCGTGAAGCCGAAGGCCGTTTGCAGCTGGAGCAGCTCCAGCTCGCTGTGGTGCCTTGTGTGCCGCCACTCGCCCTGGGGCAGGCCCCGGCGGTGCTCGGCGAGCCAGGCCGCGTAGGGGTGACGTTCCGCCGCCTCCGCTTTGACATCCCAATTGCGCAGCAGTCGTTTGTTCACCAGGTCGACCGCGAGCATCTGGCCAGGGCCCAGCCTCCCCTTTTCCAGGATCTGGGCTTCCTCCAGCTCCACAACGCCCGTTTCCGAGCCCATCACCACAAATCCATCGCGGGTGACGCAGAAGCGGGCCGGTCGCAAGCCATTGCGGTCGAGGGTGGCTCCCACCGTCCGCCCGTCACTGAACACCAGGAGGGCTGGGCCGTCCCAGGGTTCCTGCAGGCAGGCGTTGTATTCGTAAAACGCCCGGATGGAGGGGCGAGTGTCGAGATCGGGCTGGCCCTGGTAGGCCTCTGGCACCAGGGTGAGCAGGCTGTCGGTGATCGGGCGCCCGCTGCGCACCATCAGCTCCAGGGTGGCGTCGAGGTTCGCGGAGTCGCTGAAGCTGGCGTTCACCAGGGGGCGCAGATCAGCCGCGGCCTCACCCCACACCACCTCGAGGTTGTGTTCGGCGGCGCTGGCCCAGTTGATGTTGCCAAGCAGTGTGTTGATTTCGCCGTTGTGTCCGAGCAGCCGCATCGGCTGGGCCAGGGGCCAGCGGGGGAGCGTGTTGGTGCTGAAGCGGCGGTGATAGACGGCGAAGTTGACATGGAACCGGGGATCGCGAAGGTCGGCGTAGAACCGATCCAGCACCTCCGAGCGCACCATGCCCTTGTACACAACGGTGCGGGCGCTGATGGAGGCGAAATAGAGTTCGGTCGTGCCATTCCCCCAAATCTCCCGCACCCGATCCACGGCCCGGCGCCGCAGGCGGAACAGCAGGGCCTCCACGGCGTCGACATCGGCCGTCACCTGGCTGGAGGCCTCGGGCGCCTCCAGGAGCCATTGCTCGATCACCGGGGCCGTCTGAAGGGCGAGGGGCCCCAGGACGGCTCGATCGACGGGCACGGTTCGCCAGCCATGGCAGCGCAGCCCAAGGTTTTGCGCTTCCTGTTCGCAGATGTCTTTGGCCACCTCACGGCGTTCCCCATCCAAGGGGAGGAACACCATGGCCAGCCCCCGGACGCTCCCGCTCCCCGTGCGGGAGACCTCAGGCCACACCTCCTCCAGGAAGGGCCAGGGAATGGCGGTGAGCAGCCCGGCACCGTCTCCTGAATCCGCGTCACCGCCGCAGCCCCCTCGGTGCTCCATGCACAGCAGCCCCCGCAAGGCCTGTCGCAGGATCCAGTGACTGGGTTGCCCCTCGAGGTGGGCGATGAAGCCCACGCCGCAGGCGTCTTTCTCTCCGCTCACGCCCTCGGGAGGCAAGCTGTCGCTCTGGGGCCAGTTGGCTTTGGAGCGGTTGGCGTCGGAGGGAAGAGGCATGGGCTGTTGAGGGCTGCCGCTGCCAGCAGGCTGGCCTGCGGCATGGAGGAACGTAGCCTTTGTTGAAGGACTTCAATAAAGGATCCTAGGGAGCGGTGCTCATGCACCGTTCACTGGGTCTACCTTTCGGAAACTGAGCTGGCGGGAGAAGGGTGACGATGCTCAAGCCCTCTGTTGGTATTGCCTTCCTCTGCGCCGCGATCACCACCTGGCCGATCCCCCTCTCGGCCGGTCCCGGGCCGCGGCTCCCACTCCCCCCACCCCCCCTTCCCCCCGCCGAGGCGGGCGACTCCCCCTCGCCCCTGAACGCCGATCCCTCCCAGCGCCCCCCCCGGGACGGCACCCTGGAGGGACGCCGGCTCAGCATCCACGGGGTGCCCCAGCGGGCGGCCTGGCTCTGGGTGGGCGCCCCTGATCAAGCCCCCCGCCAGCTCTGGCTGCCGCTGGAGGTGTTGCAGGGCCAGTTGGGATTCACCGGCCGCCCCCGCGGGGACGGGGCCTTGGAGCTGGAATGGTTTGGCCGGCGCCAGCTCGTGCCCACCGCCCTGCAGAGGTCGCTGGGGGATGAGGTGGCGATTGATGTGGCCTCCTTCCTCTCCCCCGATGGCCTGGTGGCTGAGGTGGACGCCGACGAACTTCGCCTGCGCGTGTCACCGCCCCAGGTGCGACAGGTGCGCTCCAGCCTTGCCCCCCCGGGCAGTCGTCGGGTGGTGTTGGATCTGAGCGGCCCCGCGGCGGTGCGGAGCGGAGAAGGGAGGATCTGGCTCGCGGCGGAGGTGCCAGGCACCCTTTCCGCCGACCTGCTCCGCCTGGGCCTCAGAGGTCAACGGGAGGGGGAGGGCTGGGCCCTGGTGGCCGCGGCGGCTCCCCAACGGGTGTTCACCCTCGGCCAGCCCGCCAGGGTGGTGATCGATTTGGCGGCCGCCACCCCTCAGGCGGAAGGGCCCGGGGCGGCGCCCCCCGGGCGCCCGGGGGTGGATCCCCGGCTCCAGGCCCTGCTGGGTTCGGAGGTGTTTTGGAGCCAAGACTTCCGATCCCTCGGAGGCCGGCGGCTCCGCCTCAACAGCGTGCGGGTGGATCCCCTGAACAGCTCCCTGGAGTTGCGCAACCTCAGTCGCGGAGCGGGGATGGAGGGGCTGGCCACCCTCTCCCAGCTGGCCCAGCGTTACGGCGCGTACGTGGCCATCAACGGGGGCTACTTCAACCGGGTTCGACGCTTGCCCCTCGGGGCTTTGCGGGATCAGGGCCGATGGTTGTCCGGTCCCATCCTCCATCGCGGCGTGGTGGCCTGGGAGGCCGGCGCCTTGCCCCGGTTTGGGCGCCTCAGCCTTCAGGAATGGGTCAGCGATGACAGTGGCCGCCAATGGCCGATCGACTTCGTGAACAGCGGTTTCGTGCGCCGTGGCCTGGCTCGCTTCACCCCGGACTGGGGCAACCGGTATCGGGCCCTCAGTGGGTCGGAGCGGGCCGTGTCGCTCCGGGATGGTGTGGTGTCGCGCCGCTACGACAGTGCCTGGCTGGCGGCGGGGGTGCCCCTGGAGCCCGGGGAGGAGTTGCTGGTGGCCCGTGCTGGCGCCCCCCTGCCCTGGAGCCCCGGAGATCGGCTGCGACTCATGAGTCGGCCCAGCAATGATTTGGGGGAAGCGGCCAATGTGATGGGTGGGGGTCCGTTGCTGCTTCAGGACGGGCGCGTCGTGTTGGACGGCGCCGCCGAGGGGTTCAGTTCCGCGTTCCTTCAGCAAGGAGCGCCGCGAACGGTGATCGGCAGCGATGGTCGCTTCCTTTGGTTGATCACCTTGGAGGGGGTGGAGGATGAGGGGCCGACATTGGCGGAGACCGCACGTCTGTTGCGAGCCGCTGGTCTGCGCGACGCCCTCAACCTGGATGGGGGCAGTTCCACCGGCTTGGTGATGGGAGGGCGGCACACGGTGAGAGGGCGCGGAGTGGTGTCCGCCGTGCACAACGGCCTGGGGCTCGTGCCGAAGGCGGCCAGCCCGGAGACGGCTCCCCAGGCGTTTTAAGGATCGGCTGCCAGAGTGGGTGGGTCGCTCAGGATGCCGTGCCCAGGGGCCAGAGCCTTCGTCTCACTCCCGCCGCCGCCGCGGAACTGTGCCGTCAGGCCGCGGTGGCTGGCACGCCTGGGATGATGCACATCGATCTGCACGCGGGCTCCTGCGAACAGTGGGTGATCCGCCTTCGTGCCGGCCACCTGGCGGGTACCCCAGTCGCTCGGGCCGACGGCATCACCCTCTATGCCCCGAGCCAGCAACAGCGGTTCCTGGCGGGGCTCCAGCTCGACTTTCGTGGCGATCTCAGTGGCTCTGGCTTCGTGGTGAGGGCGTCGGAAGGGATCCGCTGCTGCGCCTGTGGCGCCGCGTTCACCCCGCTGAAGGGGGGGCTGGACCACGGGGAAGTAAGGTGATGGATTGACATCAGTGGTCGGACGTCCGACCGCGATTCCCAGAGCAGTCCTTCGGCCCTCGATGCCCACCATTCAGCAGCTGATCCGCACCGAGCGGCAGCGCCTCACGCGCAAAACCAAGTCCCCCGCCCTGCGCGCCTGCCCCGAACGGCGTGGCGTTTGCACACGCGTCTATACCTCCACCCCCAAGAAGCCCAACTCGGCGCTCCGCAAGGTCGCCCGGGTGCGCCTCACCTCGGGATTTGAAGTCACGGCCTACATTCCTGGCATCGGTCACAACCTCCAGGAGCACTCCGTCGTGCTCATTCGTGGGGGCCGGGTCAAAGACCTGCCTGGGGTGCGTTATCACATCATTCGTGGCACCCTCGACACCGCGGGTGTGAAAGACCGCCGGCAGGCGCGCTCCAAATATGGCGCCAAAACTCCCAAGGATTAATTCCTACCCCGTCGTTTTCTCTCGCTGCCCTGACCCACTTCCATGTCCCGTCGCAACGCCGCTGAAAAGCGCCCAGTCCTTCCCGATTCACAGTTCAACAGCCGACTGGCTTCGATGATGGTGGCCAGGCTGATGAAGCATGGCAAGAAGTCCACAGCCATGCGCATCCTCTCCGATGCCTTCACCTTGATCAATGAGCGCACCGGCGGCGATCCCCTGGAGCTGTTTGAAACCGCCGTTCGCAATTCCACTCCTTTGGTGGAAGTGCGGGCCCGTCGGGTGGGCGGAGCCACCTACCAGGTGCCGATGGAGGTGCGCCAGGAGCGTGGCACCGCCATGGCCCTCCGCTGGCTGGTGAGTTTTTCCCGAGCCCGCAACGGCCGCAGCATGGCCCAAAAGCTCGCTGGTGAGTTGATGGACGCCGCCAACGAGGCTGGTAGCGCGGTTCGCAAGCGTGAGGAAACCCACAAGATGGCGGAAGCCAACAAGGCGTTCGCCCACTACCGCTACTGATCGCGACCCTGAGCCGGATACCCAGGGCGGATCCGGCCCAGTCCCAACCAGCTCACTCTGTAGAGTATCGCCCGTTTTTCCCCCGCCTATCTCCCGGAGACGACCCCCGTGGCCCGCGCCTATCCCTTGGATCGTGTCAGAAATATTGGTATCGCGGCGCACATCGACGCCGGCAAAACCACCACGACCGAAAGAATTTTGTTCTACTCCGGTGTGGTGCACAAGATGGGCGAGGTCCATGACGGTGCGGCGGTGACCGACTGGATGGAGCAGGAGCGGGAGCGAGGGATCACGATCACGGCGGCCGCCATTTCCACCAGTTGGAAAGACCACCGCATCAATATCATCGACACTCCTGGTCACGTGGATTTCACCATCGAGGTGGAACGCTCCATGCGGGTGCTGGATGGAGTTGTGGCCGTGTTCTGCGCGGTTGGTGGGGTGCAGCCCCAATCGGAGACTGTGTGGCGCCAGGCCGATCGTTATCACGTGCCTCGGATCGTCTTTGTGAATAAGATGGATCGTACCGGGGCTAATTTTCTCAAGGTTTACGACCAAATCAAGGATCGGCTGAAGGCCAACGCCGTGCCCATCCAGTTGCCCATTGGCGCGGAAGGCGACTTGAAAGGCATCATTGATCTGGTGCGCGGCAAAGCCGTCATCTACACCAACGACCTGGGCACCGACATTCTTGAGGAGGAGATCCCCGCTGATCTGAAAGATCTCGCCGAAGAATGGCGGATGAAGCTCATGGAATCGGTGGCCGAAACAGACGAAGAGTTGCTGGAAGCGTTTCTGGAAAATGGTGAGCTGACTGAAGAGCAGTTGATCACCGGAATCCGCAAGGGTGTGGTTCACCATGGGATGGTGCCCATGTTGTGTGGCTCGGCGTTTAAAAACAAAGGTGTTCAGCTGGTGCTCGATGCTGTTGTCGATTACTTGCCGGCGCCTGTGGACATCCCTCCCATTCAGGGGTTGCTTCCTGATGGCACGGAATCCTCCAGGCCTTGTGAAGATGAAGCCCCCTTCAGCGCACTGGCCTTCAAGGTGATGGCTGATCCCTACGGCAAGCTCACCTTTGTGAGGATGTACAGCGGGGTGCTTCAAAAAGGAAGTTATGCGCTGAACTCCACGAAAAACCGTAAGGAGCGTATCTCCCGTCTCATCCTCTTGAAGGCGGATGAGCGGGAAGAGGTGGATGAGCTGCGGGCCGGTGATTTGGGTGCTGTGCTGGGTCTGAAAGACACCACCACGGGAGACACCCTTTGCGTGGAAAGCGACCCCATCATTCTGGAATCCCTCTTCATCCCAGAGCCGGTGATTTCGGTGGCGGTGGAGCCGAAAACCAAAGGGGACATGGAGAAGCTCGGCAAAGCTCTCCAATCTCTCTCGGATGAAGATCCCACCTTCCGAGTGTCCACGGATCCGGAAACCAACCAAACCGTGATCGCGGGCATGGGTGAGCTTCACCTGGAGATCCTTGTGGATCGGATGCTCAGGGAATTCAAGGTGGAGGCCAACATCGGAGCCCCCCAGGTTTCTTATCGGGAAACCATCAGGTCGAGCGCCAAAGGGGAAGGTAAATTTGCCCGCCAAACAGGTGGTAAGGGGCAATATGGACACGTTGTGATTGAAATGGAGCCTGGTGAACCGGGCTCGGGATTCGAATTCGTTAATAAGATTGTTGGCGGTATTGTGCCAAAAGAATATATTGGTCCCGCAGAGCAAGGGATGAAGGAGACTTGTCAATCTGGCGTGATCGCTGGATATCCGATGATTGATGTCAAGGTCACGATGGTAGATGGCTCCTACCATGACGTCGACTCCTCGGAGATGGCGTTTAAGATTGCCGGCTCCATGGCCTTCAAGGACGGTGTCAAGAAGTGCAATCCCGTTCTTCTTGAACCGATGATGAAGGTTGAGGTTGAGATCCCCGAGGATTACCTTGGCTCAATCATCGGTGATCTCTCCTCCCGCCGTGGCCAGGTCGAAGGGCAATCCGTCGATGATGGGCAGTCCAAGGTCCAGGCCAAAGTGCCCCTAGCCGAAATGTTCGGCTATGCCACCCAGCTCCGATCCATGACTCAGGGTCGGGGTATCTTCTCGATGGAGTTCAGCCATTATGAGGAAGTCCCTCGCAATGTGGCTGAGGCCATCATCTCCAAGAATCAGGGCAAATCCTGATCTTCAACCCCATCAACTCAAACCCCTAAACCCCCCGATTCTTTATCATGGCTCGCGAGAAGTTTGAGAGGAACAAGCCCCACGTCAACATTGGCACCATCGGCCATGTTGACCATGGCAAAACCACCCTCACAGCTGCCATCACCAATGTTCTTTCCAAAAAGGGCATGGCGAAGGCCCAGAAGTACGACGACATTGATGGTGCTCCCGAAGAGCGTGAGCGTGGGATCACCATCAACACGGCCCATGTGGAGTACGAGACCGAAAAGCGTCACTATGCCCACGTGGATTGCCCCGGGCACGCCGACTACGTCAAAAACATGATCACCGGGGCCGCCCAGATGGATGGCGCCATCCTGGTGGTGGCGGCCACGGATGGCCCAATGGCCCAAACCAAGGAGCACATCCTCCTGGCCAAGCAGGTGGGCGTGCCCGCCCTTGTGGTGGCCCTCAACAAGTGCGACATGGTGGATGACGAGGAAATCCTCGAGCTCGTGGAACTGGAGGTGCGTGAGCTGCTCAGCGGCTACGACTTCCCCGGTGACGACATCCCCGTGATCAGGGTTTCCGGGCTCAAGGCTCTGGAAGGCGACAAAGAGTGGGAAGGCAAGATCGATGAGCTCATGGCGGCGGTGGATGAGGCCATCCCCGAGCCCGAGCGTGAGGTGGACAAGCCGTTCTTGATGGCCGTGGAGGATGTGTTCTCCATCACTGGTCGCGGTACCGTGGCCACGGGTCGGATTGAGCGTGGCAAGGTGAAAGTGGGCGAGACTGTGCAGATTGTGGGCATCAAAGACACCCGCGAAACCACCGTGACTGGTGTGGAAATGTTCCGCAAGTTGCTCGATGAGGGCATGGCTGGAGACAACGTTGGCCTGTTGCTCCGTGGCATCCAGAAAGAAGACATCGAGCGCGGCATGGTGTTGGTCAAGCCCAATTCCATCAAACCCCACACCAAATTTGAAGGTGAGGTCTATGTGTTGAAGAAAGAGGAAGGGGGACGTCACACCCCATTTTTCGCTGGCTATCGGCCTCAGTTCTACATCCGGACCACGGACGTGACCGGCCAAATCACCGCCTTCACCGCCGATGACGGCACTAATGTGGAGATGGTGATGCCTGGCGACCGCATCAAGATGAGCGCTGAGCTGATCTGTCCGGTGGCCATTGAGCAGGGCATGCGTTTCGCTATCCGCGAAGGAGGACGGACCATCGGAGCCGGTGTGGTCTCCAAGATCGTGGAATGAGGATCTGAACGAGGCAAGGCGGGTGGGGTTCCCCACCCACCCCCTTCCTTCCCTCCACTGAACCTTGACAACCCATCCAACCGCTTCTTCCGGCCCTTTCCCGCCATGACCACCTCCATTCCCCAGCAAAAGATCCGGATCCGTCTGAAGGCCTTTGATCGCCGCATGCTGGATCTCTCTTGCGACAAGATTATTGAAACCGCTGACCATACGGCTGCCACAGCCATTGGTCCGATCCCCCTTCCGACAAAACGGAAGATTTATTGCGTTCTGCGTTCACCGCACGTGGATAAAGATTCCCGCGAGCACTTCGAAACCCGCACCCACCGTCGGATTATTGATATTTATAGTCCGAGTTCCAAGACCATTGATGCCTTGATGAAGCTGGATCTTCCCAGTGGTGTTGACATTGAGGTGAAGCTCTGACCGAGGGCGCACCTCCCCGATGGACTTTCTAGGATGGATGGGTTCGGTGCTCCGAAGAGGTGCGAGGAGTGATTCCAGCCCATCGCGGCCCTCGGTCCATTGATTGGCTTGCCTCAACCGCCAGGTGCCCTCTGTGACCGATCTTTCCGTGAGGGAACTTCCCCTGTTCCCCTTGCCCGATGTGGTGTTATTTCCTCAAGAAGTTTTACCACTGCATATTTTTGAACCCCGCTATCGCATGATGCTCCGCACCGTGATGGCGGAGGATCGTCGTTTCGGTGTATTGCGTTGGGATCCCCAGCACAAGCAGCTCGCCACCATCGGCTGTTGCGCTGAGATCTTGCATTGTCAAGGTTTGGAAGACGACCGCAGCAATATCGTCACCATGGGCCAGCAGCGCTTTCGTGTGCTCAAAATTTTGCGGGAAACCCCGTTCCGTGTGGCCATGGTGAGTTGGATCGAAGACGAGGTCTCCAACACCGCGGAAGAACTCCAGGCCCTCACCCAAGAGGTCACCCAGGCCCTCCGGGATGTGGTGGAACTCACCGGAAAACTTGTGGGGAAAACCACCATTCTCCCCAATGATTTGCCGGATCTGCCTCGGGAACTCTCCTACTGGATCGGGTCCCATCTGGGCGGCCCTGTCGCCGACCATCAGCAGGCCTTGCTGGAGATCACTGACACCGGTGAGCGGCTGCGGGAAGAACTCAATCTGCTTGATCAAACCCGACGGCAGTTGGCCGCCCGGACGGTGCTCAAGGACACGTTTTCTTCCAGTGACGGCAACGAGGCCAACGGGTGAGGGCGCCGCTTGCGGGCCACCCGGCCTGGATCCCTGGGGCCTTGCTCCTCCTGGCGCTTGCCCTGGTCGCCGGTTGCTGGCTTTGGCTTCGATCCGCTCGTCAGTTTCGAGGCTCCCAAAGTGTCGCCGACGCCTACGACCGCTGGACGAATGACGCCCTGTTGGAGCGTCTTTGGGGCGACCATGTGCACCTCGGCCACTACGGCGACCCGCCCAGACGCCGCGATTTTCGTCAGGCGAAAGTGGACTTCGTCCATGAACTCGTCCGCTGGAGCGGTCTGGACCGTCTTCCTCCAGGCAGCGCTGTGCTGGATGTGGGATGTGGAATCGGCGGCAGCGCCCGAATCCTGGCCCACGACTATGGCCTTGATGTGCTGGCCATCAGCATCAGCGAAGCCCAGATCGCTCGTGCCCGGGCCCTCACCCCTCCCGCCCTGGCTTCTCGCTGTCGCTTTGCCGTGATGGATGCCCTTCAGCTCGCGTTGGCCGATGGGAGCTTTGACGCGGTCTGGAGCGTGGAGGCCTCCCCCCACATGCCCGACAAGCAGCGCTACGTCGATGAGCTGTTACGGGTGTTGAAGCCCGGTGGCCGGCTGGCCATAGCCGATTGGAACCGACGGGATCCCGCCGATGGCGCCCTCTCCCCCCGGGAACGTTGGGTGATGCGGCAATTGCTTGAGCAGTGGGCCCACCCGGAATTCGCCAGCATCCCCTCTCTCACCGCCAACCTCCGCCACAGTCCCTGGAACAGGGGGCTCCTTGTGGAGAGCGCGGATTGGACCGCCGCCACGGTTCCCTCCTGGAGGGAGTCGATTCTTGAGGGTCTGCGTCGCCCCGGGGCGGTGCTTGGCTTGGGACCCGGGGCGGTGCTTCAAGGATTGCGGGAAACCCCCACCCTTCTGATGATGGATTGGGCTTTCCGCCATGGCCTGATGCGCTTCGGGGTGTTTCGCGGTCAGGTCCCCAGGTCCGCTCCCTCCGCCATTTCGGTGTCCATTGGATAGGTCCCAAAAAGGGCCAGGTGCTCACACAGGGGGCGGAGTTGATCCAGCGCCTGCCTGAGAGCCTCAGCATCCCCACCAGGCAGCACCAGGTCGACAAAAAAGATGTATTCCCCCATCTCCCGTTTGGAAGGGCGGGATTCGATGCGGCTCATGTTGAGCCCATGGGCCGCGAAACACACCAGGGCTTGGAGCAGGGCGCCGGGTTGGTTGGATCGCAGGGAGAAGGCCAGGCTCGCCAACGGGCCGGTGTCCTCTCGTTGGCTGCGCCGCAGCAGAAGAAAGCGGGTGCAGTTGCCTGGCACATCGTTGATGGGATAGGCCAGCACCTCCAGGCCATGGGTTTGGGCAGCCTCCTGGGAGGCGATGGCCGCGCGAAAGCGGCTCCCTTTCACAAGGCGGGCCGCCTCCGCCGTGGAGCTGGTGGGCAGCTGCAGGGCGCCAGGGAGATGGGTCCCCAGCCAGAGGCCGCATTGCGCCAGGGCCTGGGGGTGAGAGAGCACCTCGCTGATGCCCTCCAAGGGCCCGCTGCCTAGGAGGGCGTGGCGAATGGGCAACACCAGCGCTCGTCGCACCGCCAGTTCCGGATGCTCCCACAGGGCGTCCATGCAGGTGCTCACCCCGCCCTCCACGGAGTTTTCCACGGGCACCACCGCCGCTTCGCAGGTCCCAGCGGCGAGAGCCTGGATCACGGCTCGGATCCCCTGTTGGGGCGTCAGCTCCGCTTCCATTCCCTCCAGGGCCGCCAAGCGTTTGGCGGCTTGCTCTCCATAGGTGCCGGCGGGACCCAGGTAGGCGAGGCGCATGGGGAAGCGAGGGGCAATCCGTAGGATCATGCCCTGCCGGCTTCCCCTGGCCATGGTGTTGGCCTTCAGTTCCAGCCAGCGGCTCATCCTCCCCATCCAAGAGGGCAACCCCCTGCTTCCGATCTACCTCAGGGAGGAGCAACGGGTGGTGGCCTCTCTGCTCGACCCGGCCCAGCTCCAGTCCCTCGGCCCGGGGCACTACCGCTACAAGGTGACTCGGGTGCAGGTCTTTCAGTTGCAGATCCAACCCATCGTGGAGCTCCAGACCCACCATCGGGGCGACCGGCTTGAGCTGGAGGCGGTGGACTGCCAGCTGGAAGGTTTGGGCCTGGTGGACGACTTTCGACTCACTCTCAGCTCCTGGCTGCAACCCTCTGATCAGGGTCTGGAGGGGGAGGCCACCTTGGGGGTGACGGTCAGTCAGCCACCCCTGTTGAGATTTGTGCCGCCCCGGGTGTTGGAAGCCACCGGACGTTCCGTGCTGAGCGGAATCCTGCTGGGCATGCGCAACAGGGTGCGGCTGCACCTGTTGAACGATTTTCATCAGTGGCGCGGCGGCCAGGGCCAGGCCTGAGGGGGGCCAGGCTTAGGGCCGCGGGAGAGCGGGGGGAAGGGTGCCGCGCAAAAAAGAGCGACGATGCAGGTCTGTCGGCCCCCGCTCCCGCAGGGCCTCCCGGTGCTGGGCGGTGCCGTACCCGGCATGGCGCTCCAGCCCGTAGCCGGGGAAGCGTGCCGCCAGTCGGCGGATCAGGGCATCCCTTTCCTCCTTCGCCAGCACACTCGCGGCGGCAATGGCCGCACACAGCCGGTCTCCGCCCACGAGGGTGCGTTGGGGGCCAGGCCAGGGTCGCAACGGCAGCACACCGTCCACCACCACCCATCGGAAAGGATGAGGCAGCCGGTGAAGGGCCCGACACATCGCCAGCTCGGTGGCGCCTCGGATGCCCAGGCGGTCGATTTCAGCCGCACTGGCCTGGCCCAGGGCCCAGGCACCAGCCTGGCTCCTGATGAGGGGCACCAGCGCCGCCCGACGGCGGGGGCTCAGGGCCTTGCTGTCGGTGAGGCCCGCGGCGCTGAGGCGGATCTCCGCCTGTGGGGGCAGGATCACCGCGCCGGCGAACACCGGCCCAAACAGGCTGCCGCGACCCACCTCATCGACGCCGGCGAAGGTGTCGCCAGCCGGGGCCGCGGGGCTCACACCGTGGCGGACGAACGGCGGCGACGGCGTCGCGGATCGGCGGATTGATCATCGCCCACCCCTTCCTCAGGGACGTCCTCAGAGACGTCAGCGCTGGCCGGTTCAGGGCTGGCGACGGCCCGCCGGTGGGCGGGCACCTCCACCGTGACGACTTCCGCTGGAGTGGCCAGGGACCGGGGTGGAGCTTCGATCTCCGACTCTCCCTCTCGAGCCGGGGGGGCCATCTCCGTCAGGGAGGAGCGACTCTCCCCCCCGCGGCCCCGGCGCCGTCTCCGAGATCCGGAGGCGCTGGATTGCTGACGAGCCTCCTCCAGCACCGCCTCCGGGTCGCAACCTGGCCTCACGACACGGGTCACCAGGTTGTCGATCGCTGGCTGGGGGTCGAGCAGCAGAGCGGGGTTGAAGCCCATCCAGCCATACACCTCTTCCTGGTTGGCATCCATGGGGACGGCCACGAACTCCAGGTCTTGCCGACGCCCCCCCGTCTCGATCTCGGGCCGTGGGGTTTCGGGCCCTTCACCATTGAGGCTCGCTCCATTGTCGCTGGCTGCCAAGGGAACCTCGGCGCTCTCGCCACCCCGGCCCCCGCGGCCGCCCCGTCGCCTGCGGCCGCCGGCCGCCTCGGTTGGGGCGGCCGGGGTGGCCTCGGGCCTGGCCGATGGCACGGTGCGTACCACTCCCGGCAGGCTGGCCAGGGCTTGCAGGGTGTCCTTGCCAGGAAGGACGGCCACGTGACCCAGGCCGCCGCAGCTGGGGCAGGTGCGACCGAATAATTCGTAAATGTTCTGGCCCTGCCGCTTGCGGGTGAGTTCCACGAGCCCCAGTTCGGTGAGTTGCGCGACTTGGGGCCGGGCTGAATCGTCGCGGACGGCCTGGGTGAAGTGCTCCAGCAGCTGAAGCTGGTCGCGGCGCGATTCCATGTCGATGAAGTCGATGATGACGACGCCACCGATGTTGCGCAGTTTCAGCTGACGGGCGATTTCCGTGGCCGCTTCGCAGTTGGTCCACAACACGGTTTCCCGGGCGTTGGCCGAGCGGGTGAACGAGCCGGAGTTGACGTCGATCACCGTGAGCGCCTCGGTGGGCTCAATGATCACGTACCCCCCGGAGGGCAGATCCACCCGCGGCCGCAAAGCGTCGCGGATGGCGGTGTTGATGCGGAAGTGCTCCAGCAACTCGGTGGATTCCTCATGGAACTCCACCGTGAGTTGGGTTTGGTCGTCACCCAGGAACCCATTCACCCGGGCCACCGCCTCGGGAGTGTCCACCACCACCCGCACCACCTCAGGACCGTAAAAATCCCGGAGCACCCGGTGGATGAAATCCTCATCCCGGTTCAACAACACCGGAGGCGTGGCCGTTTCGGCGGCCTGCTGGATCGCCTCCCACTGGCGCAGCAGGGCTTCGAGGTCGTCAATCAGCAGCTCCTCGCTAATCCCTTCGGCTTCCGTGCGGATCAAGAGGCCAGAACCGGGCGGTTTGATGAGCACGCCCAAGGCCCGGAGCCGGTTGCGTTCCCCCTCGCTGTTGATGCGGCGGGAGATGTTCACCCCCTGGCCATGGGGCTGCAGCACGAGAAAGCGGCCGGGAAGGCTCAGGTTGCCCGTCAGTCTTGGCCCCTTGCTGCCCGTGGGCTCCTTCATCACCTGCACCAACACTTTTTGGCGGGGTTCGAGGAGCTCGGTAATCCCGGCGCCACCCTTGCGCAGCCGGAGAGGGCCGAGATCGGAAATGTGGATGAAACCGTTTTTTTCGCTCTCGCCGATGTTGACAAAAGCCGCGTCAATTCCTGGCAGCACGTTTTCCACGGTGCCAAGGTAAACATCACCGATCTGGTAGCGGCCCTGGGCCACCACCAGCTCGTCGACACGGTCGTCACTGAGCACCGCGGCGATCCGCAGCTGCTCGGCGATCACGATCTGCTGGGGCATGGAAGGGAAAATGTCTCAGAATGCCCTGAACGGGGAGGTCAGGACGAGGGAAGAAATGCTGGTGGGGCCTTGAGTCTGACCCGATCAAGTGCCCGGACCCTGGCGTCGGGGAGCCAGGGTGGGAGAGCTGACCCGTAGAAAAAGGAAGATTCCGACTGGACAAGGCCCTGGAAGCCCGTCAGTCATGGAACCCAAAAGGCGAGATTCCTCGCGGATGGGGCAACAACCCGTTTCGTAAAATGGATCAACAAAGCTTCCAAATTGGCTGGCCTCGAAGGGCGCCAAACGAGAGGAAGGTTGGAATGGCTGGTGAAGAGTTCGGGCGCGCCACCCTCTCACCAAGCGCTTTCAATGTAGCACGTTGCTCCCTTCTTCACTGGTGGTGTCTTCCTCTTGGGCCCGGGGGCGAAGCAGCAAGGCCTCTCGACGGGGCCTCCCCAGCCGTAGAGGGCGCTCCAGGTGTTCGCTGAGCCAAACGCGCACATGTTCGGGCCGCACCCCAAATCCCTGGGCATCGATGGCGCTTTCCATCCAGAGCTCCACCGCCTCCCCTTGCCCGGGGGAGCCCTCCAGCCCCGCCAAGGTGATCTCCCGGAGCGCGGCTCGGCAGTCCCGTTGGCGCGGGCGACCTTTTTTGTCGCGGTCATGCCACCACCATTCCTCCTTCCGCATCAAGGTCCGCAGCGCCCCTTCCCATTGGTGGGCCTCGGGCCAGGGCATCGAGGAGATCCCCTCCTCGGCGGGACTCAGCACGAAACGCCAGCGAGCTCCCTCCACCTCTTGAGACAGGCTCTGGCCGCTGAGGGGCACGGAAGCGCAGGACAGCAGGCGCAAGCCTTGGGGCAGCTCCCGTTGCAGGAGGCGACGGGCGAGGGCGGGATCCACCGGATGGACCAAGTCCAGATCCAGCCATTCCCCCAACCCCTCCACTCCCAGGGGCAGGGGGAGGGCGACGCGCAGGTGGGGCATGGGGTGATAACCGCCGCTGAAACTCACCGGTAGCCCGGCGCGGCGCAGGGCCCGATCCAGCAGCCGCAGGGTGTCGAGATGGCTGATCCAGGCCAGGGAGTCGGTCTTGCTGAATTCCATCCGGAGGCGACAGGCCCGCTCGATGGGGGGCCTCCTGGCCGGTTGGGCCGGAGGCACCGGCGGTGGCGGGATCACCACGTTGTGTCCCAGTTCCGGCCCGCACACCCCGCAATGGCCGCAGGCCGCGAAGGAACAGTCCGGCACCTCAGCCGCCGCCAGGGCCCGTTTGAGATCCTCGGCCAGCCAGGCTTTGTCGATTCCCGTGTCGAGATGGTCCCAGGGGAGCGGTTGGCGGCAGAACGCGTCGAGATCGCCGCCGTTCAGCGCTTCGGCGGCGGCCCAGTCCCCCAGCTCCAGCGCCCGATAGCGCCCCTCCAGCCCGACCGCCGCGATCGCGGCGGTCCAGGCGGCATGGCTTCGCTCCGCCGATTCAAACCACGCGTCCAGGCCGGCCCCAGCTCTCCAGGCCGCTTCGATCACCGGGGCCAGTCGCCGATCGCCCCGGCCGATGAAGTCTTCGATGGCGGCCAGGCGCGTGTCGGTGAAGTTGCATTTCACCCCCCTCGGGCCCCGCAGCGCTTGCCGGAGCAGCTCTTGACGCCGCCGGATTTCCGCGTGGCTCACGCTGTGCCATTGAAAGGGGGTGTGGGGCTTGGGCGTGAAGGTGCTGATCGTGAGGTTCAGCTCCAGCCTTCCGAGGTCGGCGCAGCCCTCCCGCAGGCGGCGGCAGGTGTCCGCGATGCCCAGCACATCGTCATCGGTTTCACCAGGCAGCCCCACCATGAAATACAGCTTCACCTTGCGGTAGCCGTTCTCCATGGCCGTCCGGAGGCCTCGCAGCAAATCAGCGTCGCTGAGGCCCTTGTTGATCACATCCCGCAGCCGCTGGCTGCCGGCCTCCGGGGCAAAGGTGAGCCCCGCCCGACGGGTGCCCCCCAAGATGTGGGCGATGTGGTCATCGAATCGGTCCACCCGTTGGCTGGGGAGGGTGAGGCTGATGTTGTGCTCGGCCAGCCGGTTGCGCAGCTCCACCCCCACCGCTGGAAGGGCGAGGTAGTCGCTGCAGCTGAGGGAGAGGAGGGAGAAATCCGCGTAACCCGTGCGGCGCATCCCCTCTTCCACCGCTTCGATCACCTCGTTGGGCTCCACATCCCGGGCCGGGCGGGTGAGCATGCCCGGTTGGCAGAAGCGACAGCCGCGTGTGCAACCCCGACGGATCTCCACCGTCAGCCGGTCGTGCACGGTTTCCAGGTGGGGCACCAGGCCCGTGGCGTAGTGGGGCATGGGGGTGGCGACGCGACGCCGAACCCGCCGCGGCAGATCGGGTTCCAGGGGCACGATCGTCACCCCATCGGCGCCGGGGCCGTAGAGGGCCGGCACATACACCCCCGGCACCTGGGCAAGGTCCCGCAGGAGCTGGAGGCGGCTGAGGCCGGCGGCGCGGCCCTCCGCCACCACCAGGCCGATCTCCGGCAGCAGTTCCTCCCCATCCCCCAAGGCGATGAAGTCGAAGAACGCCGCGAAGGGCTCAGGATTGCTGGTGGCGGTGGGCCCTCCCGCAAAGATCAGGGGGGGCGCCGCCGGATCCGCCAAGGGCAGATCTCCCCGGGAGGCCGCGTGGAGGGGCACCCCCGCCAGATCCAGCATCTCCAGGATGTTGGTGCCCCCGAGCTCATAGCTCAAGCTGAAGCCCAGCAGATCAAAGGCGGCCAGGGGCCGCCGACTCTCCACCCCAAACAACGGGAGACCCCGCCGCCGCAGGCGGCTCGCCAGATCGGCGGCGGGCAGGTAGGCCCGATCACAGAGCTGGCCGGGCACCGTGTTGAGGATGGAATAGAGAAGGATGTGCCCCAGGTTGCTGGCCCCCACCTCGTACACCTCGGGATAGGTGAGGGCCCAGCGCACGCCAGCCGCGGTCCAGGCCTGGTTCCAGTCACGGGGCCTCACGCCCATCTCATGGCCGAGGTAGCGGCCGGGCTTGCTGATCTCCAGATCGATCAGGCTGGCCACATCCACCGCGGCCGGTGGGGGGGAAGGGAGGGCGGGGCGGCTGGGGGAAACGGACACGGCAGCCGCGAGGGCGGAAGAATGATCGTATGCCCCATCGGCGTTCCTACGCACCCTCGGCGAACGGATGGGGGCCGCGCCCGTCGGCGGAGGGCGGCGCGCCATAGGACAATCGCGCCCAGTTCCTCCGAGCCCGCAGCGGGCCGCGTGCGCGTCATGGTTCAGGTCAACGGCAACTACCTCAAGCTCAAGGCCGGGTACCTGTTTCCAGAGATCGCCCGGCGCGTGAAGGCTTTCAGCGAGGCCCACCCCGAGGCGAACATCATCCGCCTGGGTATCGGCGATGTCACCGAACCCCTGCCCGAGGCCTGCCGCTCCGCCATGAAGGCCGCTGTTGACGAGATGGGAACCCGGGAGGGGTTCCATGGCTATGGCCCCGAGCAGGGTTACCTGTGGTTGCGGGAGGCCATCGCCCGGCACGACTTCCAGGCCCGGGGCTGCCAGGTGAGCCCGGAGGAGATCTTCGTCTCCGATGGCTCCAAGTGCGACAGCGCCAACATCCTCGACATTCTGGGCGAGGGCAACCGCATCGCCGTCACCGACCCCGTGTATCCGGTGTACGTGGACAGCAACGTGATGGCGGGCCGAACGGGCGACGCCAACGACGCTGGCCAATACGGCGGCCTCACCTACCTGCCGATCAACGCCGAAAACGGCTTCAACGCCCAGATCCCCTCCGAACCGGTCGACCTGATCTACCTCTGCTTCCCCAACAACCCCACCGGCGCCGTGGCCACCAAGGAGCGGCTCCGGGATTGGGTGGACTATGCCCGTGCCAACGGCAGCCTGATTCTGTTCGATGCCGCCTACGAGGCCTTCATCCAGGATCCTTCCCTGCCCCATTCGATCTATGAGATCAATGGCGCCCGTGAGTGCGCCATTGAGTTTCGTTCGTTCTCGAAAAACGCTGGCTTCACCGGCACCCGCTGCGCCCTCACCGTGGTGCCCCGGGGTCTGATGGGCAGGGCCGCCACCGGCGAGGCGGTGGAGTTGTGGGGTCTGTGGAATCGGCGCCAGTGCACGAAGTTCAACGGCGTGAGCTACATCGTGCAGCGCGGCGCTGAGGCGGTGTACTCGCCCGAGGGACAGGCCCAGGTGAGGCGCCTGGTCGCGTTTTACATGGAAAATGCCGCGATCATCCGTCGGGAGCTGGCGGCGGTTGGCCTGGCGGTGTTTGGCGGTGAGCAGGCTCCCTACGTGTGGGTGAAAACCCCAGCGGGGGTGGATTCCTGGGGCTTCTTCGATCTGCTGTTGAGCCAGGCCAATGTGGTGGGCACCCCCGGCAGCGGCTTCGGAGCCGCTGGGGAGGGCTATTTCCGCCTGTCCGCCTTCAACAGCCGCGCCAACGTGGAGGAGGCGATGGGGCGGATCCAGGCGGCCCTGGCGGCCTAAAGCCGCACCAGCTCCCGCTCCAAGTGCTCCCGGAAGAGCGCCACGGTGCTTTCCAGCCCTTCCGCCAGGGGGATGCGGGCTCTCCATCCCAGGGCGGCCAGGCGGCTCACATCCAGTTGTTTTTTCGGGGTGCCATCGGGCTGGCTGGCATCCCAGAGAATCTCGCCACTGAAGCCCGTGGCTCGGGCCACGGCTTCAGCCAGCTCCCGGATGGTGAGGTCGACCCCCGTGCCCACATTCAAGTGGGTGAGGGGGTGGCCGGCGTCATCGCGGGGGGCCTTGGGGGCGTCGGGATCCCAGTGCTCCAGGGCAAACACGCAGGCCTCGCCCAGATCATCGGCGTGCAGAAACTCCCGCAGGGGGGAGCCCGTGCCCCAGCAGGTCACCGCGGGCACCCCGCGCTCGGCGGCCTCATGGAAGCGGCGGATCAGGGCGGGCAGCACGTGGCTGTTGGTGGGGTGGTAATTGTCGCCCGGTCCGTAGAGGTTGGTCGGCATCAGGGAGATGGCGTCGAAGCCATGCTGTTTGCGCAGGGCGGAGCAAAGCTTGATCCCCGTGATCTTGGCGATGGCGTACCACTCGTTGGTGGGCTCCAGGGGCCCGGTGAGCAAGGCCTCCTCTCGGATGGGTTGGTCGGCGAATTTTGGATAAATGCAGCTGCTTCCCAAAAACAACAACCGCCGCGCCCCCTGGCGCCAGGCGTTCTCAATCACATGGTTTTGAATTTTCAGATTGTCCAGCAGGAAGTCGGCCGGGAAGGTGTTGTTGGCGTGGATGCCTCCCACCTTGGCCGCGGCGAGCACCACCACGTCCGGGCGGTGCCGGGCCATCCACTCGGCCACCGCCCCTGGATCGAGCAAATCCAGCTCCTGGCGGCTGGCGGTGAGGAGCTCGCCGGCTCTGGAGGGCTCACCGAAGCCTCGACGCCGCAGGGCACGGCAGATGGCGCCCCCCGCCATGCCGCGGTGACCAGCCACGAAGATCCGATCGGTGGAATGAAGAAAGGCCATGGATCTGGACATCTCAGTGAATCTTCCCACCTTCCTCAAGGCGGCGGCCGATCGCCACGCCACGCCTACGATGCAAGCCCGACGCCGCCTCCTCCCGTCCCCCCGCTTTCCCTCAGGGCCATGGCTGACCCCCTTCTCTCCACCGTTCCATCCGTCCGAGCCAGCCAGGCGCCTGGCCGGGAGACGGGGGGGGCCGCCGTCATGGAAAAAGCGCCGGAGCGGGTGCGCAAGCCGGCCCCCCGCTACCGGGTGCTCCTGCACAACGACCCGGTGAACACCATGGAATACGTCGTGCAAACGCTCCGACAGGTGGTGCCCAGCCTCAGTGAGGAAGACGCGATCGCCGTGATGCTTGAGGCCCACAACACGGGCGTGGGTCTGGTGATCGTCTGTGATCTGGAGCCGGCGGAGTTTTACTGCGAAACCCTCAAATCCAAGGGTCTCACCAGCACGATCGAGCCCGAGGAGTAGTGGCGCGTCCTGGCCCCACCTGGCTCGGCACCCTGCTCTACCCCACCGCCTTGGTGGCCCTGTTTTTGGTTTCCCAGCTGGTGGGCCGGGGGCTGGGTCTCCCTCAGGCGTCCTGGCCCCTCTTCGCGGCCCCCTGGGCCCTTGGGGCCCTGGTGTGGAGTTTGCCCTCCAGGTTGCGGAGGGTGTGGGGAGAGCCCGGTCCCTGGCGTCGGCTGGGGGTGGTGGTGGCCCCCGGGGCTGGGGTGTCGGCTCTGTTGGGGGGAGGGGCCAAGGCCCTGGGGCTGCTGGCTCCGATCGGCGTGCTCCTGGTTTGGAGCGGGATGGCCCGGTGGACACCGGATCTTTCCTGGGGGGAGGCGGCCAACGCCCTGGCCCTGGGCCTTGGGGTGGGCTTCGCGGAGGAGCTGCTCTTTCGCGGCTGGCTCTGGGGAGAACTGGCGTTCCATTTGGGCCGGGCTCGGGGCGCGGTGGCCCAGGCTCTCCTCTTCAGCCTGGCGCACACCCGGGCCGACCTGGGGCTGGCGGGCTTGGTGGGCTTGCTGGGGGGATTGGCCCTTCTGGGTCTGGCCTTGGCCCTCCAGCGACGGTCCGACCGCGGGTTGCTCTGGGGCGCGGTGGGGTTGCATGGCGGGCTGGTGGGCGGTTGGTTCGCGCTTCTCCAGGGGGGCTTGGTGATCTCCCCCGACAGTCCCGCCTGGCTGGTGGGCCCTGGAGGCGCCCAACCCAATCCCGTGGGGGGGGGGCTGGGCTGGCTGGGATTGGCGCTCCTTTTGGGGCTCCTGGCGAGGGGGAAGAGCTACCCAGCGGAGCAGGGGATCATTGATAATGCGAAAACGTGTCCGTGAGCAGCCATGAACCCTGTGCGTGTAGGGGTGATTGGCATCGGCAACATGGGTTGGCATCACGCCAGGGTGCTCAGCCTCCTGCGCGATGCCGAGCTCGTGGGCGTGGCCGATCCGAATGAGGAGCGGGGGAAGCTGGCCACCGAGCAGTTTGGTTGTCGCTGGTTTGCCGATTACGCCACCCTGCTCACCGAGGTGGAGGCGGTGTGCGTGGCCGTGCCGACCCTGCTGCATCACCGCGTGGGGTTGGCCTGCCTGCGGGCTGGAGTGGATGTGTTGATGGAAAAGCCGATCGCCGCCACCCAGGAGGAGGCCACGGAGTTGATCCAGGCGGCGGAAACCGCCGGCCGGTTGCTGCAGGTGGGCCACATCGAGCGGTTCAATCCGGCCTTTCGGGAACTCCTCAAGGTGGTGGCCGGGGAGGAGGTGGTGGTGCTGGAGGCCCGACGCCACAGTCCCAATCCGGATCGGGCCAACGATGTGTCGGTGGTGCTCGATCTGATGATTCACGACATCGATTTGGTGCTGGAGCTGGCGGCCTCGCCGGTGGTGCGTCTGGCGGCGGCGGGCGGCCGCAGCGGTGACGGGCCGATCGATTACGTGAATGCCACCTTGGGCTTTGCCAATGGCGTGGTGGCCAGCCTGACGGCCAGCAAGATGGCCCATCGCAAGGTGCGTCGGCTCTACACCCACTGCCGCAGCAGCCTGATGGAAACCGATTTCCTCAAGCACAACCTGCGCATCCACCGCCGCCCCCACACCTCGGTGAGCGCTGAGCATGGCGAGCTGGTGTATCGCAATGACGGGTTCATTGAAGAGGTGAGCACCACCTCCATCGAGCCGCTCTACGCCGAGCTGGAGCATTTCCTCCAGTGCGTCCGCGGCGTGGAAACCCCCGCGGTGGATGGGTTGCAGGCCTCCCGCGCCCTGCAGCTGGCCGACCTGATCGAGCAATGCGTGGAGCGGCCCAACCTCTGCATGACCCTCGACGCGCCGATTTAGGACTCGCTGGCGGAGGGTGGCGGACCACCCAGTGGCGGATCTTCCGGCGGCGCACCTTCCGGCGGCACACCTGGTGCCGCCGGCCCTCCGTGCGGAAGGCTTCCAGAGGGCTGGGCCAGGCTGGCCTGGTCACTGGCCTGGCGGCCCCAGCTGACGCGCTCCTCGGCCATGAGCTCTTCCACTCTGCGAACAAATTGATGGAAGGCCTCAGGGCCGGTGTAGGCGGGAAGGCTGCCAGTGAGATAGAGCATCTTTTCCCTTTCCAAGGCTTCCTTAAGGGTGCGGTACCGCAGCCAGTTTTCCTGGTGACGGTGGAGCGCCAGCAACGCTCCCGTGATCGCCACGCCGGCTCCAGCGAGCTGGAGGGCGGTGGGGATCCAAGTTTTCATGGGACCCTCCTGGCCGGCATAGGGCGAGAGGATGGTGATCAGGGCCCCAAGAAGAATGCTGATCAGCCGATTGCGCATGAAGGCGCTCTTGTTCATTCGGCTCTGGGATCCCAGCCAGGCCAGCTGGCCATCCACACGCTCACTGAGGTAAGTGTCGGGGTCCATGGCCATGGGGCGAGCGCTGGGTCTCGATGGGCACCGTAGCCACAGGCGCCTGGGGTGATCGCACTGGTGGAAGGCTTGTCTACGGGGCCGGCTTTGCCCTGGGGCCAAGTCGGCGGTTCATGGGCAAAGGGGGATGGGGGGACACCACTCGATCGAGCCAATCTTCCCCGCACGCGAGACGCGATCCAGGCGCTGGACTCGCGGGAGCGCGTGCCGACGCGTCACGACACGATCGCCCCCAACCGGCACTCCAGCTGGGAATCCTCGGTGGTGGACCGAAGACGCCGCGCCCTGGATGACCGACCCCTCCGCCCCATGGGTGCGGAGGGACTCCTGAAGGCGCTCGCGAAACCATCGCGGAGCGGAAGCGCCTCCGCCGGGCGCGACGTGAACGCCCCCCCGGCGACCACCGAGCCCTCCTGAGAGCTACCGCATGCTTGCTCTAGGGGGAGGCCGGCGGATGTCGTCCTCACTAAAATTCGCGCTCGACGACATGATCACCCGTTCACCCGTGCTCAACGTCCCCCGTCGATGGCGACCAGCCTGGAAGTTCTCCAGATTCCTGGTGCTCGGCGCCCTCAGCGGTGCCCTTCTGGTAACGGCGGAGGCTCTCCCCCACGGCGGGCTTCACCCCGCCTCGGCCCAACAGACCGAGCCACAGCTCGCTCCGAACTGCCCCCTGCCGGTCAATGTGGCCATCACCTTCCTGGAGTCGAAATGCACCAGGAAGGTGCTCACCCAGCCCCAAACCTTCTACCGCCACTTCAGCAGCGACAGCAATCGCTATGGCCGTTATCTGACCACGGATCGCTTCGCCGTCAATACCGATGTGATCCGCGGCCTGCCCCTGACCCGCCAGACCCGCCATGGATTCCCGCGACACTGAATTTCTCGGTTTGATCGATCGGGCCGTGGCCGCGGCCGGCCAGCCCTCCGGGGGCCTCGACCCCTCCCGAGGACAGAAGCTGGTGGCTGTGCTGCAATCCCTCAAAGGCAAGATCGAATCCGGCCAGCTGGAGCCCTCAGGGGGTGTGCTCACCCTCGGCCTGGCCCGCCAGGTGGCGGACACGGCCAATTCCCTCGCCTCTCCCGTGCTGCAGGCCGTTGGTGAGATTGAGCGCTTCTATCAGGAGCGCTACAAGGAGTAGACAGCCGGGAAGGCTCGCGACACTCGGAGCCTCCCTAGGCCGCCCGGATCTCAGGCACCGGCGCGACGGGGGCCTGGCTGGCGCGGCTGAGCTGTTGCAGCGCCTGGAGCTGCCAGCGGCGGCACTGGGCCGGGGAGGCGCGATAAAAGGCGTCCCAGGCCTCGGCCTTGTGGCGGCCATACTCCTCCTCGCGCACCAAGGGGTGGCGCTGTTGCCAGCCCACACGCACGGCATGGCCGATCACCACATCCAGGGCCAAATCGTCGTCAAAGCGCACCTGGGGATTGGCGGCCACGAAGGCGATCAGGGTGAGGAGCGTCTCGGTGCAGAGCTGGCGGTATTCCGGCGCCTCGATCTTGCTCAGCAAGTGCTCCACCAGCGCGGCGAAATTGCGCTCCCCCGGGGTGAGGTCGTTGAGCAAGGGCGCGCTTTCCAACCGATTGCGACGCTCCAGCTTGTCGCCGATCACAATGCCGTGGCAATGGTGGAGCAAATCCCAGATGCCGGGGTAGAAGTCTCGCGGCACCCGTTGCAGTGCCCCCAGTCGGAGGCGGTGTTGCAACCAGCAGCCACCCCGCGGCAGTTCCTCCAGCGGGTCGGGCACCTCCCAGCGGACGCGCAAGCCCCGTAGATGCAGCTCCTCCTTACGTTGCAAGGAGGTTTTGGCGTGCTCCACATCCGCCAACACGGCACGCAACCGCCGGCGAATGGCGTGGGGGGGCAGCCCGCACAGCTCCTCGAAGGCGTCGCTGGGGCTGAGGTTGGCTTCGGCGGCCAGCTCGCTCGTGAGCAGCAAGAGCAACTGCCCGAGCTGCACCGTGAGGCTGCCACGGAGCAGGTTGGGCTCCAGTCGGGCCAGGCTGTCGATGGCGAGCAGCAGCTCCTGCTGCACCATCCATTCGCGGCCATCCTCGCCGCTGAAACGGCGGATCATCGTCGCGATCACCCTGCTTCCCTGGGGCTGACTGATCAGCGACTGTCCCGTGTAGTTGCGGCCCACCACCACCTGCTTTTGCCGCACCAACAGATCCGTGAGGGCATCTTCCAATTGGGGGTGCACTAGACCCATCACCCCGGCGGTGCGGCGCACCACATTCCAGGCGCCCTCCTCCAATCCCCTCCGGTACACCTCCTCCAGGAGCGTCATCAGGCGCAGGGAGGTGCCATCACGGGGGCCCTGAAGCCGAGCGCCCGGCCCCAACCGGCGTCCCAGCAGTTCCAGCACCTCCGCTTGTTCCTCCAGGGAGGTGCTCATCCAGAGCCGCTCGATCAGCGCGCCCACTGGGGTGTCTTCCAGCTCCCGCTCCTGCCGGGCCGTGAGGGGCCGATCGCCTCGGCCGGCGGGAAGGAGCGTCTGGCGGGGGGGCGACAGACGGCAGGCGGCCTCCGCTTGGGGGGGCAAGTCCACCCAGCTGGCCTCGGCGGCCAGGGCGTCCAACGTCCCGAGCCGCACGGGCACCCCTTCCACTTCCCCGGCCAGCAGGTGCCTGCCCAGATCCAAAAAGGCCTGGGGATCGCGATGGAAGGGCCCGCTGGCGACCGGGATCAGCAGGAGCGGCAGGCCACCCCCCCGCCAGTGGCGTCGCAACAGCCTCAGTTCACTGGCCACCGTGTCCACCAGCCCCAGGGGATCGTCCGCCAGGTAGAAAGTGTCTTCCTCCAGCACGGCGGGCTGGAAGGCCAGCGCCTCCCCGTTGTGGCGGTAAAGCCGGGCGGTGGCCATGGTTTCCATCCGCACGGGCGGATGGCCGCTTAGGCCCAGTTTGGCGTTGGCCCCCACGGTGGCCATGCGGGTGGCCAGCTCCCGGGAGCTGGCCACCCGCGGACCGCCCCCATTGGCGTTGTGCACGGGCAGACCGGACGCGGTCAGTCGTTCGGCGATGGAGGGATCCTGGGGCACCAGGGCCACCAACACCCGCTCAGCCCCCAGGCGCCGTCGGTGTCGCCGACCAATGGGATCCAGGTCGTCCGGGGTGATCAGGCCATGCAGCAGCAGATCGGCCAGCCAGGTGAGGCTCTGGGTCCAGAGCAGGGGCACGTTGTCGTTGGGGAGGCGGGGTTGGCTGCCGGGATTGCGCCGCTCCGCGGCGATGGCGTGCTCCGCCACCACATAGAGCTCGGGCAACAGGGGCACCCCCTCCACCTCCACACTCAGCTTCTCCAGCCGCTCCCGCCACCGCCTCGCCTCCTCCCACCGTTCCTCGCAGCAGGCCGTGAGCAGTTCGTAGGCCCAAAAGAGCGGCCACTCACACTCAATGTGTTCAAACTCCGCGAGCTCCTCTGGCTCGTAGTGCAGCCGGCTCACGTCTTCGATCAGGGTCTGGTGGCCATCGCGCCGGAAGCGCTTGTAGCCGAAGCGGCCGCCCAAGTCTTGGCGGATCTTGGCGAGGGTGCGGCGCGCCAGATCGTCGTCGTCCACGGCCCAGGCCGGGTAGCCGATGACAGACAGGCAGGCGCTGTCGGCTTCCTTGCTCGCGGATTCCCGCGGCAGCAGGCTCGCCAGGGCCCGGCGAAGCCGCACAATCGCGTCCTGGGGAATGGTGAGGCGGTAGCTGCCGTCGCCATGGGGACCCAGCAAGTCGATGCCCTCCAAAGCCTCCAGGGCCGCTTTCACCATCCCGATGGAGCTGGCGTTGCGCTCCGGCAAGCCATGGTTGCTTTTATCGCCTCGCTCCCAGATGCCGTAATCGGCCACGCGGTAGGCCCGGGCGACGTAGTACACCAGGTTTTGGACAAAGTCGCGCTCGTGGCTCGTCTGCACCACCACCAACCCGGAGCGGGTGAGCTGGGCCAGCTGGAGCAGGAAGACGGCGGTGGCGTCGAGCTGCAGATGCCCCCAACCATCGTCGGGCACCACGGTGGCTCCCGATCCCGTGTCGAACTTGGCGTGGATGGCATCCAGCGGCCGGAGGCTGCGCTTGAAGCGCTCCACCTTGGGCGCCTGGCGCATCATGGCGGCCAGGAGCCCCCGCATCAGCAGCAACACCCGCCGCTCCAGCTCGAAGGCCCGGCGACAGGGGCCGCTCTGGCGCCGGTGGGCCATGGCCAGGCCCCACACGCATTGAATCGAATAGACACAGTCGCGCACCCAGGCGTCGCCGTAGTTGCCGTGCACCGTGTTGGCGGTGCTCGCCGGAAGCAGGCCGGTGAGCGGATGCTGTCTGGAAAGCACCACCGCGTCGATCTGGGCGTCGAGGCGTTTGAGCAGGGCCATCGCCTCCAGGCTCAATCCCTCGGCGGAGCCCCGTGCGCGCTGGCGGAGATCCCCGTCGTCCAACCCTGGCGGGGTGAAGGGGGGGGCGGTTCTTCCCTCCGCTGTCGCTCGGACCGTCGCATCGCTGGTCGCTTCGCTGGTGCGCATCCCCACTGGCTGACTGATCCATCCGCAGCCATAGATTCTCTTCCGCGATGCCCCTTCCCATGGCAACAAGCGTCACCAACCCCCACCAGAACAAGGTGCTAGGACTACCGGTGAATGTTTGTGACGACTTTCTCGCGGCCGCCGTGGAGCTCCACACCCTCCGAGGCGGCCAAATTGTCACCCTCAACGCGGAAATGACCATGGCCGCACTGGCGGATCCGGCCCTTGCCGGCGCCATCCGCGGGGCCGATCTGGTGATTCCCGACGGCGCCGGCGTGGTGTGGGCCTTGGGGCGACAGGGGATCCGGGTGCGTCGGACGCCTGGCATTGAGCTGGCCCGCCAACTGCTCGAATATGCGGCCCGCGTGGGCTGGCGGGTGGCCCTGGTGGGCTCCAGCCCCCAGGTGCTCGAACAGCTCTGCCCCACCCTGAGGCGGGAGATCCCGGGGCTGCGTCTTGTGATCGCCCTCCATGGCTATGCCGACCCCGAGGCCTGGCCCGATATGAAGCGGCGGTTGCTGTCCATGCGGCCGGATCTGACCCTGGTGGCCTTGGGGGTCCCCCGCCAGGAACTCTGGATCCAATCCCTCCCCCACCCCTTGCTCGGCCTGTGGATGGGGGTGGGTGGCACCTTCGATGTGTGGGCTGGCACCAAAAAAAGGGCCCCGAAATGGATGGGGCAGGTCCACCTTGAGTGGCTCTACCGGCTGATCCAGGAGCCTTCCCGTTGGCGCCGCATGTTGGCCTTGCCAGCGTTTGTGAGGGCCGTCCTCAGCGGAAGCCCACCGAGGCCTGCCACACAAAAGCCAGCAACAGGAAGAAGAGGGGAATGATGGGCAGGATGTCCACCAGTGGGGCAAAGGCCTGATAGGCCTCAGGAAGCTGGGCGAAAGCGTGAAGCGGAACGACCATGCCGAAGGAATCCTTTGCGGTGACTGGAACTTACCACGTGTGCGCCGCCGGGGAGTGGGGCTCCCAAGGAGCGAAATCCTCTGAAAAACACCCCTCCGCGATGGCCCGGGCCATCGCGTCCGTGAACCGCAGCAGGGTGGTGAGGTTGTGGAGGCTCAGCAGGGTGCGGCCCAACATCTCGTCGCCCCGCAGGAGATGGTGCAGGTAGGCCCGCGTGTGCTGGCGGCACGCCAAGCAGGGGCAGCCCTCGTCCAACGGGGTGTGGTCGTGGCGGAAGCGGGCGTTGCGCAGGTTCCAGCGGGCTCCACCCACCAGGGCGGATCCGTGGCGTCCCAGGCGCGTGGGCAGCACGCAATCGAAGAGGTCGAAGCCATGGGCCACCGCCACCGCCATTTCCCGGGGGCTGCCCACGCCCATCAGGTAACGGGGCCGATCCTCCGGAAGTAGGGGGGCCACCTCCGCCACGATCCGATGCATCTCCTCCACCGGCTCCCCCACGCTCACGCCCCCCACGGCGATGCCGGGCAGGTCCATTGAGGCCACCACCCGGGCCGATTCCTGGCGGAGGTGGGTGCGGCAGCCTCCCTGCACAATGCCAAACAAGGCCTGCGATCCTCCCTGGTGGTGAGAGACGCAGCGCTCCAGCCAGAGGTGCGTGCGCCGGCAGGCCTCGGCCACCTGGGCCTCCGACGCTGGATAGGGAGGGCATTGGTCGAAGGCCATGGCCACGTCGGCTCCGAGCTCCCTCTGGATCGCCATACAGCGCTCCGGGGTGAGGAGGATCGGGGACCCGTCACGCGGCGAGCGGAACGCCACCCCGCTGTCATCAATGCGGTTGATCGCCGCCAGGCTGAACACCTGGAACCCGCCAGAGTCGGTGAGGATCGGCCCCCTCCAGCCCATGAAGCGGTGCAGACCCCCCGCCTCCGCCACCACGGCCTCACCCGGTTGCAGGTGAAGATGAAACGTGTTGGCCAGCACCATCTGGGCCCCCGTCTCCTCCAGTTGGGGCGTGGTGACGCCCTTCACGGTGGCCGCGGTGCCCACCGGCATGAAACGGGGAGTGCGCACGGTGCCGTGGGGCGTTCGCCAGAGACCGCCGCGCGCGCCCGTGCGGGGACAGCGGGCTGTGATGGTGAAGGCGAAAGCCTGGTCGACCAAAGATCCTGGCCACGGGATTCGACCCTAAGTGCCCGCTGTCTGGTGGGTCATGGCAGGGTGGTGGATGCCCGCCCGCTTCTCCGCCACGCCACCCGTTCCTCCCTCCTGGCTCCAGGATCTGGCAGGGGCCTGGATCTTCTATTCGGTGCTGCCCCCCTGGCCTGGCGTGCCTCCCCGGTTTGAGCGCATTGCCCGCTTTGCCCCCTGGGTGGGCCTGGTGATCGGCGGGCTTCAGGCACTTCTCTGGTGGGCCCTTGAGGGCCATGCGCCTCCCCTGGCTCAGGTGTGTGTGGTGTTGGCCGCTGGCCTGCTCCTCACCGGCGGGCTGCACATGGATGGGGCCATGGACACCGCCGATGGCCTGGCCGCTGGCGAGCGGATGCTGGAGGCCATGCGCGACAGCCGGGTGGGGGCGAGCGGGGCTCAGGCCCTGGCCCTGGTGCTGCTGTTGAAAGCCGCCGCCCTGGCCACCTTGGGCTCCGGGGCCCCCGGAGCCCTGGTGTGGGCGGCCCTGTGGGGGCGGATGGCGCCCCTGCTTGCCGTCGCCTGGTTTCCGTACCTGCATCCCCGCGGCTCAGCGGCGTTTCACCGGCGGCACTGGGCTGGCTTGCTCCCGGAGGGCAGGCCTGGTCTGCTGGCGATCGGGGCCCTTCTGCTGCTGAGCCTGTCGAGGGGGTGGCCTCTCCTGGGGGTGGCCGGGGCCTTGCCAGCGTTGCTGGTGCCGGGCTGGCTGGGGCGTCGGTTGGGGGGACACAGCGGCGACAGCTACGGCGCCTGTGTGGAGTGGACGGAAGTCATGGCGTTGGGCGTCAGCGCGATGGCCGGGGTGATCGCCGGGGCGGTGGCGCTCAGCGGGCCGGCAGGGTAAGGCGGAAGGCGTTGCCCTGGCCCGGGAGCGTCGGATCCACCAGGGCCGGGGGACTCACCAGGTCGAGGTCGCCCCCCAGATGGCGGGCCAACTCTCGCGCCAAGGCCAGCCCAAGGCCGGTGCCCGGCTTTCCCTCGCTTCGCGCGCCGCGCACGCCGCGCTGAAAGATGCGCTCCCGCTCCTCCTCAGGAATGGGAAGGCCCCCATCCCACACCGTGAGGCGAGGTCCCGATGGGGTGGAGCCGCAGTGCAGGCCCACCGGACTTCCCGGGGGGCTGTACTGAAACGCGTTTTCCAGCAGGTTGGCCAGGATTTCCGCCACGGCGCCCCCATCTCCCCGCCAGTCGGGCAGAGCGTCGGGCCCAACCCAGCGACGCCCCTGCAGGGCCGCGGTGGCCGTCGCCCGTCGCACAAGGGGCGTCACCAGATCCGCCAGCACCTCCGCCTCCGGCCCCGTCAGCAGGGGGGGCAACAGCAGGGGATCGGGGTTGGCCGGGGGTGCCAACAGGGCATCGGGCTGGGCCAGGGCGCTGATGGCCTCCACGTATTTGTTGAGTTGCCGTTCTTCCGCCAGCAGACCCTCCACCAGGGTGCGGCTGTCGCTGTCCTCTTTGAGGCGACGCAACAACAGATGTCCGAAGGTGCGCAAGGCGGTGAGGGGATTGCGGAGCTGATGCACCAACATCCGCAGCCGCTCCTCCTGGGCCTCGACCCGACGCCGCAATCGCCTCTGCTCCAGATCCAGCAGGAGGGCTTCGGTGAGACACAGCGCCACCCCTTGCAGCCGCTGCCGCAACTGGGGAGACCAGGTGGCTCCGCGAGTTTCCACTTGCAGGGCCCCCAGCAGGGCCGTGCCGTCGCGGAGGGGAAGCCAGCGCCGTTCCTCCGCGGGCACCCGTAATTGGCTGTCGGTGCCCACGGGCGAAAGCTGGCGGGCGGCCTCAGGCCATTGGCCAAGGGGGATCAACGTCGGGATGTTGCCCTGTCCGGGATGGGTGACGTACACCACCAGGGCCTCCACGTCAGGACAATCGACAAATTGACCCAGTTGACTGCTCAGGAGCGTCAAAAACCTCTCGGAGACTGGGGTCACGGCGGGAGGTCCCCGCTGGGAGGACCAGAGTTCAAAAAAGTTGACCTGATGGGCTTGGGGAATCCAAAAAAAAGCTTTAAACTCCGAGTATCGACCACTACTTCCCAGTCCTCAGCCGGGAGGAGTTGTCCAGCTTTCGCGGCCAAGGTTGCAAAGCCCTTGCGACCCAGGCTACAGCAGAAGCAGGTGCATGCTTCTGTTGCCAGGGGGCCTCCGCCCTCGGCGAATGGCTGCGATCCTCCCCGATCGCTTCCCGGACGACAGAACGTAGGGCCGTGGGCCGTCTCTGGACGACCCGGCAAACCCGCGAGTCGAGTTCGCGCTCGTCTCCTGGCTTGCCAGCCCTTCCCTCACTTCCTCTCTCTCCACTCCCCTCCAGGAGTGTTCCCCCATGTCCAAGAAGCGCAAGCGGATCAGCCGCCGTCGTCTCGCCGGTCAACGCGTGCTGGCCCATGTGCCCACGTTCAACCTGGAGACCGGCTCCCACAAACCCGTCACGGCGGCGCGCCGCTTCATCGCGGAGTCTGAGCTTCAGGCTCCAGCCATCCTCAATGTTCGTCGCAACGAGCACACCACCGATCGTTTCTTCTGGGGCGAAAAGGGTCTCTTCAGCGCCCAGTACGCCGAGGAAAACCATTTTCTGTTCCCCTCTCTGCGCCTCATCGTCGATCGGATCGGGGAAGACGTGCTCTTTGAGGGCATCGAGGCCCTGGCCGCCGACGATTGGGAGGAAGTGGAAGAGTACGAATACGCCTTTGTGTGAGGGCCGCGGGCGGGCTCACTCCCGCCAGGCGTCGATGAGAAAGTCGCGCATGGCGGGGAACAGCTCCGGATCAATGCCATGGCCGCCGGAAAACGACAGCCGCCGCACCGACCCGCCGCTGTCCTGGAGGCATCGCTCCAGGCGCTCGCAAGCCTCGTGGGGCACCACCGGGTCCTGTGTTCCATGGGTGAGCAGGATGGGCGTCCGGGGGGGCCTCGGTTCCCACCCCGGATGGGGATAACCGCTGCAGCCGATCACCCCCGCGAGGGGCAACTCCGCGCCGATGGCCACATCAAGGGCCATCGCCGCTCCTTGGGAAAAGCCGAGGAGGGCCGTGCGCTCCATCGGCACCTCCCTCGCCAGTCCCTGGAGGCGACGCAGGAGGTCGGCCCTGGCGGCGGCAAGCTGGGTCCAGTCTGGCCGCCCCAGGTCATACCACTGTCGACCCAGCCCTCCAGGATGAGGTAGGGGAGCGCGCAGGGCGACCACGCTCACCTTCTCAGCGTCAGGCCCGAGCAGTTGGTGGCCCAGATCCATCAGATCATCGGCGTCGGCCCCCCAGCCATGGAGCAGCACCAGGCGCCGATCGGCCCCCGGAGGACCCTCCATGAGAGCGGTCTCGGGGGCCCTTTCCCCAGGGCCGGCAGGTTGGGTGGATGGCATCGGAGGCAGTCGCGGTCGCTGTCTAGGTTGGCCCTTCAGCTCACCCCTCCCGCTTCATGGCCCCCACCGCCCTCCTGAGTGTGTCGGACAAAGAGGGGTTGACGCCATTGGCCAAGGCGTTGCTGGCTCAGGGCTACCGCCTGATCTCCAGCGGTGGCACAGCCTCCGCCCTCGCCGCCGCCTCCCTCCCGGTGACCCGGGTGGCGGACGTGACCGGGGCTCCGGAAATCCTGGGCGGGCGCGTGAAAACACTCCATCCGCGCATTCACGGCGGCATCTTGGCCAAGCGAGACGATCCTGGGCACCAGGGGGATCTGGAGTCCCAGGACATTGATCCCATCGATGTGGTGGTGGTGAATCTTTATCCCTTCACCCGCACGGTCTCCCAGCCAGGGGTGAGCTGGGACGAGGCGCTGGAGCAAATTGATATCGGCGGGCCGGCCATGGTGCGGGCGGCGGCCAAGAACCACGCCCACGTGTCGGTGCTCACGGATCCGGCCCAATATCCCTCTTTCCTGGAGGCCCTCCAAGCCGGGCGAGTGGATGGGGCCTTGCGCCGCCGTCTGGCCCTGGCCGCCTTTCGCCACACTGCCGCCTACGACGCCGCCATCAGTTCCTGGTGGGCTGAGCGTCTGGCCCAAGAGGAGGCCAAGGAGGCGCCGGAGCCTGGGGAGCCGCGGGAGAGGGGGCCACTCACGCTGCTTCTCCCGGCCCGGCAGTCGCTGCGCTATGGGGAAAATCCCCACCAGAGCGCCACCTGGTATGGCTCCCCCTCCGTGGGTTGGGGAGCGGCCCGCCAACCGCAGGGCAAAGCACTCAGCTTCAACAACCTCATGGATTTGGAGGCCGCCCTGGCCACCGTGCGGGAGTTTGGCTACGGGCCGCGGGCCTCTGGCCCCCTGGCGAGTCCCGCCGCGGTGGTGATCAAGCACACCAATCCCTGCGGGGTGGCCACGGCGGCCACCGCGGCGCAAGCGCTGCGACGGGCCCTGGACGCCGACAAGGTGTCGGCCTTTGGCGGCATCGTGGCCCTCAACCGGACTGTGGATGCCGACTGCGCGGAGGCCCTCACGAGCCTCTTCCTGGAATGTGTGGTGGCTCCCGCCTACAGCGAGGACGCCCGCGAACGCCTCCTCAGCAAGCCCAACCTGCGGGTGCTGGAGCTACCCGGCGAGGCCGTGGATGGGGCGCCGCGCCAACAGGTGCGCTCGCTCCTGGGGGGGGTGCTGGCGCAGGACGCCGATGATCAGCCCATCACGCCGGAAACCTGGCAGGTGGTGAGCCAGCGCGGGCCCACCGAGGAGGAGTGGCGGGATCTGCGCTTTGCCTGGCGGGTGGTGCGCCATGTGCGCTCCAACGCCATCGTGGTGGCCACCCGGGAACAAACCCTGGGCATCGGCGCGGGCCAAACCAATCGGGTGGGCGCGGCCCGGCTTGCCTTGGAGGCGGCGGGGAGCGGGGCCCGGGGGGCTGTGCTCGCCAGCGATGGCTTCTTTCCTTTTGACGACACGGTTCGCCTGGCCGCTGAGTGGGGGGTTGGGGCTCTGATCCAGCCCGGGGGAAGCCTCCGCGATGGGGACAGCATCGCCGCCTGCGACGCCCTCGGGCTGGCCATGGTGACCACAGGCCGTCGCCATTTCCTGCACTGACACCGATCCCCAGCCAGATGTAGCTTCGCCATCATCTGAGTGGCCCTGCCATGAGCGATCTGATCCCCCCTTCCGTGGCCCACAACCTCAATTTCCTTCACCCCTTGCTGATGTGGGGGCTGCTCGGGTTGGCCGCCTACTCCATGCTGCTGGGGATCAAGGCCAAAAAAACCCGCACGGCCGACCCTGAGGAGCGAAAACAGCTGATCAAAGGTCAATTCGCGAGGCGCCATTACCTCTTGGGCAGCCTGCTGCTCGCCCTGATGGTGCTGGGCACGGTGGGGGGCATGGCCGTCACCTACCTCAACAATGGCAAGTTGTTTGTCGGGCCCCACCTGCTGGTGGGCCTGGCCATGACCTCTATGATCGCCATGGCCGCCGCCCTCTCCCCGCTGATGCAGCAGGGCAATCTGGTGGCCCGCAAAGTGCATGTGGGCTTGAACATGGCCATGATGACGTTGTTCCTCTGGCAGGCCGTGACCGGCATGCAGATCGTGAACAAGATCCTCACCAGCTCCTGAGCCCCGCATCTGGGGAGTGGCCGGGGCCCGACCGCGCCGGCCTGACCGCCCCGGCCGGACCGATTCCGCAAAGAATTAAAACTGGGCCCGTCGCCGGGGGGGACAGGGAATGCCGTGGCGACCGTGGAAATTTTCCTGCACCTTCCAGGTGAGGCGTCTGGAGATTTGACGGACGATTTGGCGTAGCAGATGGTCGCCACTGCTCTGGAGCAGCCCATCCGGCAGCAGGGTGATCATGCTGGGGAGGCGGATCCACACCGCCAGGTCGAGCCGCCAACGCACAAGGGTGTGGGCCATCAGCCGATCGACATCCTCGTCTGAGAGCTCATGGGATCGCTCTGGACCCGCTTCGTCCAGCTCCAGAGAGGCGTTGAAGTCGACGTCGTACACCCCCGCCAGGCCTGGATCCATGGATGGCTGGGGCACCGTGATGATCGAGTACACCCCGTTCTCCTCCGGGAGGAGTTCCAGCCCGATCGTGGGCTCCACCTCAAAGCCAAAGTTCCCGAAACGCCCCAAGCTCAACACGTAGCCCCGTTCTCCCAGGGGGGTCACCCCCATGGGGCTGGCGCAGCTCTGGAACCAGACCTGGTGCTCATCCAGGTATCCAGCCACCACCGAGGCGGGAGCCCGCATTTCCATCAGGTCGGAAAAGGCACTCGCGTAGCGAAACACCTGGGGGTCGCCGCCGAAGGCGTGGCGCAGGCCCAAGTCTTCCGAGGGGGCCTGCGCCCCGGGGAGGTGAGTCTCCCTGGGACGGTCTGGCTCGGGAAGGCTGTCAATCGTTGAAGGTGACACCAGGGATGGCGAGGGCAACGGGGCTCCGTGGATGGAGGTCGGCGCTGGGGCGGGAAGGGGCCCGGGGAATGGGAAGGGTGGCGACCTTAAGACCCGCCACGAACCTTTAGGGAATGTAAAGCCCACCCGCGGCTCTGAACACCCATCCCCCAGATCCCTCAGGCGGCGCTGAGTTGGATCATGCGCTGGATCACGTCTTCCACCACCCGATCCGGCGTGGAGGCACCGGAGGTGATGCCAACCCGGATGGGCCCCTCCGGCAGGAAGGGGCGTTCGGTGGTCAGCTCGCCGCCCAGGGGTTTGTGGGTGATCTCGTTGGCGGGACCGATCCGTTCGGGGGTATCGATGTGGAAGGAGCGGATGCCTCGGCTGATGGCGATTTCCTGCAGATGGGTGGTGTTGGAGGAGTTGTAGCCGCCAATCACCACAATCAAATCGAGGGGCTCATCCACCAGGGAAAACATGGCGTCTTGGCGCTCTTGGGTGGCGTCACAAATCGTGTTGAACGCCACGAAGTGGTCGTGGAGGCTGTCGGGCCCGTAGCGACGCAACATGGTGCGCTCAAAGAGCCGACCGATTTCCTCGGTCTCTCTTTTCAGCATGGTGGTTTGATTGGCCACTCCCACGCGTTTGAGATCACGATCGGGATCGAATTCTGGAGAACAGGCCTTGGAAAAGCGATCCATGAAGGCTTCCCGCTGCTCCGCCGTGGGACCGCCTTCCGCGGCGCTGGCCAAAATGTAATCACACACCACCTGGGCCTCAGCCAGATCCAACACGACTAAATATGTGCCCGCGAAAGAGCTTGTGGCGAGCGTTTCCTCATGTTTGACCTTGCCATGGATGATCGAGGTGATCTCGTGCTTTTTGTGCTTTTCAACCGTGGTCCAGACCTTGGACACCCAGGGACAGGTGGTGTCGACAATGTGGCAGCCACGTTCATTCAAGAGCTGCATTTCTTGCACGGTGGCGCCAAACGCGGGGAGAATGACAACATCTCCGGAGGCAACATCAGAAAAATCCTTCACCCCTTCCTCGACGGGAATGAAGCGCACATTCATCTCCAGCAGATGGAGGTTGACCGACGGATTGTGGATGATCTCATTGGTGATCCAGATGCGTTCATTGGGGTAAAAACGCCTGGTCTCATAGGCCATGGCCACGGCTCTCTCCACGCCCCAGCAAAACCCAAAGGCCTCGGCGAGTCGGACGGTGAGCCGTCCTTCCCTCAGGGTGTACCCATTGTCGCGAATGCCGGCGATCAGATCGCTTTGGTAGGCCGTCCTCAGATTGCCCGCCACCTCCTCGCCTAGCCCAAATCCCCGGCGGTTGTAGCGCTCCGAATGATGGAGGGCACGCTTGAAGGCGTGGGTATCCATTGGCGGTAGCGGCAAACCAGCCAGACTCTATGGGATGTCCCCTGGCTGGTGGGGCAGCACGGGGGCGACTCCCTCCCACAGCACGGTGTTGGCGCCAAAGTGATAGCGGCAGGGCACCACCTCCACTCCCGCCGCCATGGCCTCGCGAAACAGCGACCCATAGCGGGGATCGGCGCTGTCCCCCGGGGCGAAGCGACGCACGTCGGATCGGCTCAGACAGGGCACCAGCACGGCCCGGGCCTCCGGCAGCACCCCCATCAGCTCCTGAAGATGCTTTTGCGCCCGTTCACTCACCGTGTCGGGGAACAGACCCACGTCGTGCCAGCACCAGGTGGTGTTCTTCACCTCCAGGTAAATCGGCCTTGGGTCGTCGTTGTCCGCCGCTGGAGAAAGCAGGAGGTCGATCCGGCTTCGCTTGTCCTTCCCGTAGGGCACTTCGGCCCGTAGGGAGCCGACCGGGCCGAGCCAGGGCTCGAGGTACCCCTTCTCAATCGTTGCTCGCACCAGGCGGTTGGGCAGCGCCGTGTTCACCCCGACCCACACCGGCTGGCCATCCATCCCGGCCACTTCGGCTTGCTCCCACGTCCAATCGAGTTTGCGGGTGGGGGCTGGAGCGTGTCGCAGGCGCACCCGGCCGCCGGGGTGGAGCACGCCAGTCATCGGGCCGGTGTTGGGGCAATGGACCGTCACCAGCTCCCCCCCCGGCAGTTCCACGTCCGCCAGAAACCTCTTGTACCTTTCGCGGAGCACCCCCTCCACCAGGGGATCCACGCTCAGCACGGGAAGGCCCTGGCCGCCATGGCCGGAGGTGGGTTGGGCGGTGGAGGGGGGCATGGGGCCGGTGGGGTTGGGATCGCGGGGGCGGGCCGCCATACTGCCGTGCGATGTGTGGGGCCTTGTGCCTGGTTGGATTGGCTCCATCCCTGAAACGGATCGCCCTGATCGTGGCCCTGGCCACGGCCCTCAGCAAGGTGGCGGGCCTGTTGCGCCAGCAGGTGATCGCGGCCGCCTTTGGCGTGGGGGCGGCCTATGACGCCTACAACTACGCCTATGTGCTGCCGGGCTTCTTGTTGATTCTGCTCGGGGGCATCAATGGCCCCTTTCACAGCGCCATGGTGAGTGTGTTGGCCCGTCGGCCCCGCCACGAGGGAGCGCACGTCTTGGCGTCCATGAACACCTTGGTGGGGGTGGCCCTGATCGGCGTGACGCTCCTGTTGGTGGTGGCGGCCGATCCCCTGATCACCCTGGTGGGGCCTGGATTGGAGGCCCAACGGCATGACATCGCCGTGCTCCAGCTCCGCTGGATGGCCCCCATGGCGCTGTTTGCCGGTTTGATCGGTTTGGGCTTCGGTGCCCTCAACGCCGCGGATGAGTTTTGGCTCCCCGCCGTCAGCCCCCTGCTCTCCAGCCTGGCGGTGATCGTGGGCATCGGCCTGCTCTGGTGGCATCTCGGCGCGGCGATCACCCTGCCTTCCGCGGCCGTGCTCGGCGGACTCGTTTTGGCTGGCACCACCACCCTTGGGGCCGTGCTCCAGTGGCTGATCCAGTTGCCCGCCCTGGCCAAGCAAGGGTTGCACCAGTTCAAGCTGGTTTGGGATTGGAAGGATCCCGGGGTGCGCGAGGTGCTTCAGGTGATGGGCCCGGCCACCCTCTCCTCCGGGATGCTGCAAATCAATGTGTTTGTGGATCTGTTTTTCGCCTCCGGCATCCTTGGCGCGGCGGCTGGCCTGGGCTACGCCAACCTGCTGGTGCAGACGCCGCTGGGTTTGCTCTCCAATGCCCTGCTGGTGCCCCTGCTTCCCCTGTACGCCAGGCTCACCGCTCTGGCCGACCGCCCGGAGCTGATCGCCCGCGTTCGCCAGGGTTTGATGCTCTCCAGCGCCAGCATGTTGCCCCTCGGGGCCCTGATGGTGGGCCTGGCGGGCCCGATCGTGGCGCTGGTGTACGAGCGGGGCGCGTTCGACCACCAGGCCGCCAGCATCGTCACCTCCCTGCTGATGGCCTACGGGGTGGGCATGCCGGCCTATTTGGCGCGGGATGTGCTTGTGCGGGTGTTCTATGCCCTAGGGGACGCCAACACCCCGTTCCGTTGGTCGGTGGCTGGCATCGGCCTCAACGCCATCTTCGATTGGCTGCTCGTGGGGGGACCCACCCCTGGGCGGGGGTTGGCGTTGCCTGGTCTGTCGTTCGGAGCTCCAGGCCTGGTGTTGGCCACCGTTCTGGTGAACCTCATCACCTGCCTGGCTCTGTTGCTGGTGCTCCACCAGCGATTGGGGGGGCTTCCATTGAGGCGGTGGGGGCGGGACACCCTGATGCTCCTGCTGGCGGCAGTTCTGGCGGGTGGGGCCGCCTGGGGGTTGGCCTCCTGGGTGCACTGGCCCGCGGGGCTGCTGGGGTTGCTGCTCCAAAACGGCTTGAGTGCTCTCCTGGCCACTGGCATCTACGGGGTGCTCGGCTCCTGGTTTGGGGTGGCCGAGATCGGGCAGATGATCCAAGGGCTCCAGCGCCGCCGGGCCTAGGAGAGCTTCACGTCGCGCTCGTCCCTCACCTGCAGGGGGATTTCCAGTCGGGAGCGGCCGATCATCTGGGGGCCGTCGATCGAGAGGATGCGGGCCTCGATGCCAAAGGATTTGAACGCCGTTTCCAGTTCCTGAATGAGAGCCTTTTCCACCTGGGCCTCCGCGTCCACCACCGTGCCAATCAGGCGTCCGCCAAGCCGGCCGATGCGCTTGCGCACCACATCTTTGGCGTTGGTGACCTCGATGATCAGCACGACGGATCCCCAGGTGGAGTCACCCTATCCGCCGATGGGCGGCCCACCGTTCGGGGCCATCGAGGCCACGACCCTCAGCGGTACGGTTCCAAAAGTTCCTCCAGGTCGCGCAGTTGGCTGGCGGGGATGAGTCGGGCCAGGGGCAGGCGGGTGGCCCCGCCCCCGATGGGCACCTGCACGGCTTCCAGGGCCTGGCGGGCGCAGACGGCGGCCCCTTGATCCAGGCGTCCAGAGCATTCCTCCGCCAGGGTGGCCGCCAGACCCGCGTCCCCCAGATAGAGATGCCAATTGGCGACTTCCAGATACAACCTGTCGGCGAGCGCCTGGGTGAGCTCTTCGAGATCCTGGGGGGAGAGGGTCATGGGATGGGCGGAGTGTCGGGTTTGGGGCGAAGACGCGCCACCACGCTGCCATGGACCAGCAACACGGCGGCCCAGCCCAGGGTGAGCCAGTTGAGATGGGTCCAGGGATGGCGGAGCTCCTGCAGGAACCAGAGCCCGCTGTTGATGGAGGCGAACAGGGCGGCGTGCAGGGTCAGATTCACCACCCGCTCGAAGTGGCGGTAGGTGGGATCGTCGCGATTGGCGGGGCCGTACCAGCGGATGGGCATGGAAGGAGGCGCGGGGTGGGGGTGGGGCGGTTGACGGATGGGCCCCCCATCTGGTGAGAATGAGAGGGCACGCGCTTGTAGCTCAGCGGATTAGAGCATCTGACTACGGATCAGAGGGTCGGGAGTTCGAATCTCTCCAGGCGCGCTGAACGAGCCGTCCACCCGGACGGCTTTTTGTTGGTGAGAACCCAACGGGTCGAACGATAAGTCGGGCATTTGCTTACGATCGAGCCACGTGCTCCCTCTCCATGCCCTCATCGATCGACGCGCCCTTGGCCATTGAGGATCCCGCGATCGCCGCGTTGATCGGCAGGGAATTGAACCGACAGCAAAGCCATCTCGAGCTCATCGCCAGCGAGAATTTCGCCTCTCGGGCCGTGATGGAAGCCCAGGGGTCTGTGCTCACCAACAAATACGCCGAGGGCCTGCCCCACAAGCGCTACTACGGCGGCTGTGAATTCGTCGACAGCATTGAGGAGTTGGCCATCGAGCGCGCCAAGCAACTCTTCCAGGCCGGCTGGGCCAACGTGCAACCCCACAGCGGGGCCCAGGCCAACTTCGCCGTGTTTCTGGCCCTGCTTCAACCCGGTGACACGATTCTGGGCATGGACCTGTCCCATGGCGGCCACCTCACCCACGGCTCCCCGGTGAATGTGTCCGGGAAGTGGTTCAAGGCGGTCCATTACGGCGTGGATGCCACAAGCCACCGGCTCGATCTGGATCAGGTGCGCGAGCTGGCCCTCCTCCATCGCCCCAAGCTCATCATCTGCGGGTATTCCGCTTATCCCCGCACCATCGATTTCGCGGGCTTCCGGGCCATCGCCGATGAGGTGGGGGCCTATCTCTTGGCCGATATGGCCCACATCGCTGGGCTGGTCGCCGCTGGCGAGCATCCCAATCCCGTGCCCCATTGCCATGTGGTCACCTCCACCACCCACAAGACGCTTCGGGGACCCCGGGGGGGGCTGATCCTTTGTGGCGACGCCGACTTCGGCAAGCAATTTGACAAGGCGGTGTTTCCTGGCGTGCAGGGTGGCCCCCTGGAGCATGTGGTGGCGGCCAAGGCCGTGGCCTTTGGAGAGGCCCTCCAGCCCTCCTTCACCACCTACTGCAGGCAGGTGGTGACCAACGCCAGGGCGTTGGCGAACCGTTTGATGGAGCGCGGCATCGCCGTGGTGAGCGGCGGCACCGATAACCACATCGTGCTGTTGGATTTGCGCTCCATTGGTCTGACGGGGAAGGTGGCGGATGCCCTGCTCAGCGACACCAACATCACGGCCAACAAAAACACCGTGCCCTTCGATCCGGAGTCTCCCTTCGTGACCAGTGGCCTCCGGCTCGGAACCGCGGCCCTCACCACCCGAGGTTTCGATGAGGCCGCCTTTGTGGAAGTGGCTGAGGTGATCGCCAACCGTCTGCTTCAGCCCGCTGACAGCTCCGTGGAACTGCAGTGCCGGGAGCGGGTGCGTGCCCTTTGCGAACGGTTTCCCCTCTATGGCGACCAGCGTGCGCTTCAACCGGCCTAAGGCCCTCTTCTCCGGTGTCGGGAGCCCGCTGGTTCCCGAGCCCTCTTCGCCGCCGCCGCTGTGACCCTCGCCTCCACACCGAACGCGGCGGCTGTGCTCACGTTCGCTGTCGCCACCGCGGGAACCGCGCTCGTGGTGCCCCTCATCCGCCGGCTTGGTCTGCGTTGGGGCTTGGTGGATCCACCCGATTCCCGCAAACAGCACACCCTGCCCATGGTGCGATTGGGCGGGGTGGGCATCGTGGTGGGATTCAGTTTGGGATTGATGGTCACCTGGGTGTGCGGGGGGTTCGCGGAGCTGCCCCCCGACAAGGATCAGTTGATCTGGACATCCTTGGCGGGGGCCCTCTGCTACTTCGTGATTGGCCTCGGGGACGATCTCTTCGCCCAGCCCCCCTTCCCGCGCCTGATCGGCCAGGTGGTGGTGGCCATGGCGGTCTGGAGCCAGGGGGTGCGCATCAGCAACATCGATTTGCCTTTCAACCTCCCCACCGCCGATGGAGGTCTCGACCACGTGTTGAGGCTGCCACCCACCTTGAGCCTGGTGGCCACGGTGCTTTGGCTGGCTGGGATCACCAACGCCATCAACTGGCTGGATGGGTTGGATGGCCTGGCGGCCGGGGTGAGCGGGATTGCCGCGGTGGCACTTCTCTCCGTGAGCTTCAGCCTCCAACAGCCCGCCGCTGGCTTGCTGGCGGCGGCCCTGGCTGGGGCCTGCCTCGGTTTTTTGCGTCACAATTTCAATCCGGCCCGCATCTTCATGGGTGATGGGGGTTCCTACTTTCTGGGCTTCGCTCTGGCGTCAATCAGCATCGTGGGCCCCGCCAAAGGGCTCACCAGTGTGAGCCTGCTGCTCCCTCTGCTGATCCTTTCGTTGCCCCTGGCCGACATGTCGGCCGTCATCATGGGCCGACTGAGTGAGGGGCGCTCTCCCTTCTATCCCGATCGGCGCCATCTCCATCACCGGCTCCTTCGCTCGGGCTTGAGCCATCGCCGCACGGTGTTGATGATCTATGCCTTCACCCAGTGGCTCGCCGCCCTCGCCCTGGTGGTGGCCAACGCCGAGATGCGCTTCCTCTGGCTGGCTTTGGCCACAGCCGTGCTCGTGGCGGCGGTGGTGCTCACCCGGCGCAGCCTTCAGGAGGAACGGGATCAAGGCCCCCAGGATCCCCAGGAGGCCGCATGAGCGCGGAGATTCTGTGCGTCGGAACCGAGCTCCTGCTCGGTGACATCCTCAATGGCAACGCCCGTTGGCTGGCCCAGGAACTCGCCAGTCTGGGGGTGCCCCATCACCTTCAGGTGGTGGTGGGTGACAATCGCGACCGACTCATCGCCGCCGTGCGGGAGGCCGCCGGGCGCTGCCGGCTGCTGATCACCACCGGGGGGTTGGGGCCCACGGACGACGACCTCACCACAGAGGCGATCGCCGCCGCCTTCGACGCGCCCCTGGTGGAGCATCCCGAGGTCTGGAACGACATCCAGGCCAAGCTCGGAGCACGGGGGAGGCCTGTCGCCGCGAGCAATCGGCGCCAGGCCCTGTTGCCTGAGGGGGCCGCCGTGCTCCCCAATCCCACCGGCACGGCTCCGGGGATGATTTGGAGTCCGGTGCCCGGCTTCACGATCCTCACGTTTCCCGGGGTGCCGGCGGAAATGAACGTGATGTGGCGGACCACCGCGGTGCCCTGGCTGCGGGGCGGGGGGATGGCCGAAGGGGTGTATCTCAGTCGGCGTCTTCATGTCTGGGGGATTGGCGAATCCCTCCTGGCTGAACAGGTGGCCGACCTGCTGGCCCTGTCCAATCCCACCATGGCTCCCTACGCCGGCGGGGGACAGGTGACCTTGCGGGTCACGGCCCGAGCGGCCGACCCGGTGGCCGCCCGGGCCCTCTTGGAGCCGGTGGAGAGGGAGGTGCGGGACCGGATCGGCGTGGCCTGTTACGGGGCCGATGAGGACAGCCTGGCCTCGGTGGTGCTGGCTCTCTTGGCGGAGCGCGGGCAGACCCTGGCCGTGGCGGAATCCTGCACCGGCGGAGGCGTGGGGGCGGCCTTGGCGGCCGTGCCTGGAGCCTCCCAGACCTGGCTCGGTGGCGTGATCGCCTACGCCAACGCGGCCAAACGGGAGTTGCTCGGGGTGTCGCCGGAGGTCCTGGAGCGGTGGGGGGCGGTGAGCGATCCCGTGGCCCTGGCCATGGCCACGGGGGCGCGACAACGGCTCGGCAGCGATTGGGCCGTGGCCGTCACGGGGATCGCCGGCCCCGGGGGAGCCTCGGAGGAGAAACCCGTCGGGCTGGTGCATGTGGCGGTGGTGGGCCCCCCACCTTTCCCGGGTACCAGTGAGGGACTGCGGTTTGGCGCGAGCCGGGGCCGGCGGGCCATTCAGGCCCTGAGCGTGGGAGAGGCGCTGAATCGCGTGCGGCTGGCCTTGATCGCTGGTGATTTGTTAACAGTTTGACGCATAGATTGTCATTCGGCGGCGGATCATCCGACTGATCACGAATGCTGAGGGCTGGAGTTTTCCACGAAATGAGCACGTTATCCCCAGAAATTGAGGGGGTTTTCCACAATTTGATCGCTTCCCGGCCCTGCCGGAGCCAGATCGGGGCCTTCAGGGTCGGGCGTTTCTGTGGGATGCGTCTTTCCCCTTGACAGCCGAATCGCGACCCTCCTTGGGGCTCGCCCCGGGGGAAGAACGCTCGCCCAACCCCATGAACATTGGGATCTCAGCATTGGATGAATGAGACGAGCTCCGCGACCGGCAAGTTGACGGCCGGGGGCTCCCCGTGGGGTGATGGTTCGGTTGTGGTGTGCCGTGAATGCCAGAGACCCCCAGTCCCGTCCCCTGCCATGCCCCCCGCTCCGTGAGCGTTGAAAACCAGATGCCGGAAGATCTCTTTGACGCCATGCGCGAGTTCATCCGCCTCCATCCCCAGTGGGACCAATACCGATTGATGCAGGCTGCCCTGGCGGGGTTTTTGTTCCAGCACGGCGCCAAGGACAGGGCGGTGGCGCGCCATTACCTGGATGGGTTGTTTCAGCGCGACACGCTGGAGAGTCCACCCGCCGCCCGATCCCACCCCCGGACCTGGGATGACACGCCCTGATCCCCTCGCCTCTCCAGGCGGTCCGAACAGCGCGCCGCCTCGCCCTAGGGTGAACAAAGCGACCCTTTGGCAGACGCCGTGAGCGCTGGCACCCTTTATGACAAGGTTTGGGCCCTGCACCGCGTGGCCGACCTCCCTGGCGGCACCACCCAGCTCTTCATCGGTCTGCATCTCATCCATGAGGTCACCAGCCCCCAGGCGTTCGCCGCCTTGAAAGAGATGGGGCTGCCGGTGCGCCACCCTGAGCGCACCGTGGCCACCGTGGATCACATCGTGCCCACCACCAGCCAGGCGCGGCCCTTCGCCGACCCCCTCGCGGAAACCATGCTGGCCACCCTGGAGGCCAACTGTGCCGCCCACGGCATCACCCTTCACGGCATCGGCAGCGGTCGTCAGGGGATCGTGCATGTGATCGCCCCTGAGCTGGGTCTCACCCAGCCGGGCATGACCGTGGCCTGCGGTGATTCCCACACCTCCACCCACGGGGCCTTCGGCGCCATCGCCTTCGGGATCGGCACCAGCCAGGTGCGCGATGTGTTGGCCAGCCAGAGCCTGGCCATGGGCAAGCTGCGGGTGCGTCGCGTCTGGGTGGAGGGTGCCCTCCAGAGCGGTGTCTACGCCAAGGATCTGATCCTGCATGTGATCCGCTCCCTCGGGGTGAAGGGTGGCGTGGGCCATGCCTACGAGTTCGCGGGGCCAGCGGTCGAGGCGCTCTCCATGGAGGAACGCATGACCCTCTGCAACATGGCCATCGAGGGTGGGGCCCGGGTGGGCTACTGCAATCCCGACGAGGTCACTTTCGCCTACCTCCGCGGAAGGCCCCATGCCCCCAGGGGCGAGGCCTGGGATCGGGCGGTGACCTGGTGGCGTTCCCTCGCCAGCGGGCCCGACGCGGAATTCGACGATGAGGCGCCCTTCGATGCGTCCACCATCGCGCCTACCGTCACCTGGGGGATCACCCCTGGCCAGGGCATTGGCGTCGATGAGCCGGTGCCCACCCCGGAGCTACTGGCTCCAGAAGAGCGCCCCTTGGCCGAGGAGGCCTACCGCTACATGGATCTCCTCCCCGGGCAGCTGATCGCCGGTGTGCCCGTGGACGTGTGCTTCATCGGCAGCTGCACCAACGGCCGCCTCAGCGATCTGCGGGCGGCCGCGGCCGTGGCCCGTGGTCGTCGGGTGGCTCCGGGCCTCAAAGCGTTTGTGGTGCCCGGCTCAGAGCAGGTGGCGGCCGCCGCCGAGGCCGAAGGGCTCGACGCGGTGTTCCGCTCCGCCGGCTTCGAATGGCGCGAGCCTGGCTGCTCCATGTGTTTGGCGATGAACCCCGATCGGCTCGAGGGCCGGCAGATCAGCGCCAGCTCCTCCAACCGCAATTTCAAGGGCCGCCAGGGGTCAGCCACCGGTCGCACGCTGCTCATGAGTCCGGCGATGGTGGCCGCGGCGGCGGTGAGTGGCCATGTGGCCGATGTGCGCTCCCTCCTGGCCGAACCGACCGCCACCCGCCGCCCCGACGCCTTGCCATGACACCCTCCACTCCCGATCCCCAACCTTTCCCCAGCGGGCCCCTGCGGCGGCATCGCGGCGGCGTGGTGGCCGTGGTGGGGTCCGACATCGACACCGATCGCATCGTTCCGGCCCGCTATCTCAAAGCCGTCACCTTTGATGGGCTGGCCGAGGGGGCGTTCGCCGACGACCGCGCGGAGAGGGCCGGCCACCCTGATGGCCCCCACCCCTTTGATCGCCCCGAGCATCAGGGGGCATCGGTGTTGGTGGTGAACCGCAATTTTGGATGCGGCTCCAGCCGCGAACACGCTCCCCAGGCCCTGATGCGCTGGGGCATTCGCGCCTTGATTGGGGAGAGCTTCGCGGAAATCTTTTTTGGCAACTGTTTGGCCCTCGGCATCCCTTGCCTTTCGGCGAGCACAGCGGTGGTGGAGGCGATCCAGGCGGCTGTGGCGGCCGACCCCGCCGCCGTGTTGGAGCTGGATCTGGAGGCGTTGGAGGTGGTGCTGGAGAGCGAGGTGATCGGGGAGAATCGTTGGTCCGTCCATCTGGATCCCGGTCCCCAGCGCATGCTGCTCACTGGCCATTGGGATGGCACGGGCCAGTTGCTCGCCCACCACCGCGAGCTGGCCGAAACCGCCGCCCGTCTCCCTTACTTAAGCGACTTCCTCGCCACTTAAGGGGGATCAGAAGGGCCTGAGGATCTGTTGTTGGCTGGGGTGGTATGGCACAAAGGGCACCCCTGGGCCACTGAAATTGAAATCGTTCAGTCTAACGCGCACCCCCCCCAGGCCGTCATAGGGGCTGTAGAAGACACCCACCTCAAACGACCTCCGCTGCCATCGCACCTCGATGTAGGAGTTGGTGATCTCGCCATAGTTGGAGGATTGGGGATCCACGTTGAAGCCAACCCCTCCGCTGAACAGAAGGGGGCCGACGATCTGCTGGGTGAGGCCGATTCCCAGGGTGCCCAGGTCGATGGCCCGGTCAAAGCTGAAGGGACTTTGGCCCTGGCGCAACGTGCCGCCCCCCGTGACGGTGATCTGGGTGTAGTCGAGAAAAGGCCTCACAAAGTGTCCCAACGTCAGGGTGGGACCGCCGCTCAGGCTGAGGGTGTTCTGATTGGTGCCGTCGCCGTAGTACGCCAGGCTCCCCTGAAGGTTGGCGTTGAGGGTGAGACCGGGCACCACGGGCTGGGAGGTGTTGGCGAAGCCCTCCAGGGGGGTGGCGGGCGCCGGCTTGCCCGTCCAGATGGGCAGGGAGGCATTGAGGGACCCGATGGCGTTGGCCCGCCAGAGATCGGTCAGGTTGGTCGTGTCAAATTCATCGCTCTGGTAGCTGCCCAGTCCCACCCGCCAGATGTAAGTGCTGCTGATGCGCCCCCAATTGGGCAGCGGGCCTTTCTTTTGCAGGAACCCTCCAAAGGCGGAGTACACGTCCTGCTCACCGAGGGTGCCGTTCCAGGTGCGGAACCGGTAAGCGCTGAAGAGGCGCAAGTCGGTGGCGCCCAACCAGGGCAGGAGGAGATCGCGGTTGAGTTCCGCGAAGGCCCGGGTGCCGTTGGCGATGTTGTCCGGGTTGAACGTGGAGATGTCCAGGCGGGCGTTGGTCTCGAACCCCAGCAGCGTGGTTTGCGCCCTCATCAGGAAGCCGAACACATCCCCGAGGGTGGCGGGTTGTTTCTCCGAGCCATCGCCCGCGGATTGCCAGGGATAGGGATAGCTGTCGGTGGTGCCATCGATCGCCCGCTCCACCATGAACTGGGGCTGCAGGCTGAGCTTTCCTCCCTGGCCAAGGCCCAGGCGGACGTTGTAGCCGAGGAACACCCCATCCCGATCTTCCCGATCGACCCCGAACACCCAGGGGTTTTCCACCTCCTCCTGTTTTTTCTTGATCACCGTCTGGCGACGGGCGGGGATGCGCAGCCTGTCCTCCAGCACCACCGCGTTGCGACCCGCCTTGATCACGGTGTCGCCGCTGGCCTCCAGCGTGCCCACCACGTTTTCCGAATCCAACCAGGATTGGGCGGGCGTGAAGGGATCGTTGCTGAACGCCACCCGCTCGCCCGAGAAGGTGGAAGGCGTGAGGGTGAGCCGGCTGGCCTGAACGCGCCAGCGGCTGATCGTGCCCTTGATCAGGGGGCGGTTGTCCTTGGTGGTGAGGGGGTTGAGCTGGCCCGGACGCACCTCCCCGAAGTCGGATTCCGTGTCCGTGACGGTGAACTGGCTGGGGAATCCATAACGGCGCTCGGCCGTGAGGCTCTGCTGGAAGCGCACATCCCCCACCCGTTGATTCACCCGGGCGATGGCCTCTTGGCGTTTGCGCTCGGCTTCCCGGGCACGGCTCCAGACCGTGCCCTCCCGTCGGGCCGGGGCCCGGGACTCGACCACAGGTGGCGATGGCGGGGAACCGCCAGGCCGTTGTTCCGCCCCCATGGTCACCGCCTCCAGCTGACTGGCGAGATCGTCGAGGGGCCTGCGCTCCGGAGGCGGCGCTCCCGGACACCCCTGGGGTGGGGGCATCTCGGGTGGCGGTCGGCGTTCGGGCGCGGCGCCGAAGCGCCGCCGCACCCCAATCATGTAAGCGTTGCTGCCCTCGCTCACCCCGCTGTAGGTGCCAAACGCCCCGGAGCGGTGATGGATCCGGCCCACGATCGACCATTCCGGGGTGACCAGGCCCTCCACTTCGACGGCGAGGTAATTGAGAAACGTGGCGTAGTTCTCCCGTTCCGTTTTTTCCCAGTTGCTGGGCTCGCTCAGCAGGCTCACCCCCTCTTCAAAGAAGATGTTGAGCCAGGGCCGAAGCCACAGGCGCATGCCGATGCCCAGGGTGCCTTCACCAAAGGTTTGGGAGGGAGTGTCCGCGAAGGGCACCGCCTGGTTGTACGGCCCTCCCGCCTGGCGGGCCGCCCGGTGTCCCAACAGGTTGGCGTCCAGCTCGATGGAGAGGGGTCCCCCGTCGATCAGGCGGCGTTGCACCCCGACCCCCATGAGGTATTCCGGCCGGAAGTCGCCTTGGAAACTGAAGGTCTCCCCGAAGTTGGCGGTGGTCATCTGGCCCGCCCAGCCGGTGATGGCCCATGGATAGGGATGCCAATCCGGGATGGGCGGCAGCGATGGGGGACAGCTGAAGGGCTCGGGTGGAGGCAGCGGGGCCGAAGGGGGCATCTCCAAATTGAGATCCTGGGCACTGCCATCCAGGTCGAGCACGCCATAGACGTCGTCCATCTCGCCGGTGCCCTCTAGCAAGCTGTAGCGGAGGCCGCTGGCCTGGAAAAACTGCTGTCCCCGCTGAAAGCGCACGCTTCCAGTGGCGAAGATCGTGCGGGTGGCGGGATCGAATTCGATCCGATCGGCCTGCAAACGCCCTCCCGCCAGCTTGGCGGTGACATTGCCCGTGCTGATGTAGCGCTCCAGCTGGGCGTCGTATTCCTGGTGGTTGCTGATCAGTTCCAGCTCTAAAGGCACAGGACCGCTCTCCCCGGGGCTGGACGGAGCGGTTGGGGGAAGGGCCGATGGAGCGGGCTCCGCCGCCAAGGGCACCGACGGGGGCGGGGTGAGGGCGGTTGGGCCAGGCGCGGGGGAAACGTTGGCCCCGGGAGCGGGTAGGGGCGACAGCCGCACCGAGACGGGAGGAAGGGGCGCCCCGGCGCTGGGGGTGGCCTTGGCGGCTGGAGCTCCGCTGGCCGGAGGGACCGGCGGCGGCGCGTTGGGGAGGTCAGCCGCAAGGGAGGGCTGATCAGCGGCCCGCGGCTCAGGGGCCGGCGGGTTGGCCTCCGGAGGGGGAGACTCCGCCGGGGGCTGTTGGGCGAGCTCGGCGAGGGTGATCGGCGGGCCCAGGCCCCCTCCGGCGGTGGCTGGAGCGGGAGGGGGAAGGCTGGCCGCGGCGGAACGGGATTGGGTGAACATCACCCCGCCAGCGAGGAGCAGAAGCACTCCAGCTCGGAGGCTCACACGCTCCTTGGGTGGAGGCTGGGGGGACTGTGGATGGGGCACCACCTGCAGCCCGCCTTGGCAAAGTGATCGTTATCTTGCCATGCGGTTCTTCCCGCAACGCGGCGCGTCGGCCGGTTCGCGACACGGTAAGAACCTTCACACCAAGAACATCCCAAGACCTTCCCCGCCGGCTACCGGTGGAGGAGGGCGGGGCTGGCCGTCACTCCTCCAGATCTTTGCGGCTGGGCGTGCGGCTCGGATCGCTGGCTAGGAAGCCAAAGACAAAAATTCCAATAAAAAAGAAAACAACCGAGTAGACCGAGATCTTCAGGGCGAGCATGGGCTCTCCAGCGTGTGACAGGGGAGGCAGGCGCCTCTGGAACGGGCGGTCCCCCAGGCGGCCGCATCATCCTATGGGGCCCCCAGGAAGATCCAGGGCGAGGGGGCCCCCTGGAAGGGTGTTCCTGTTGGGATTGAAATGTTTTCCTTCCCCCCAACCCCCTAGGTTCCCGGTTCCCCATGCCCACCCGCCCGGAGTCCGCCATGGAGAGCCCCTTGGAGAGCGCCCTGGAGCTGCAGCCGCTGTGGGAGCGTTCCTTCCCCGATGGACGCCAGGGGTCCGCCCAGCGCCATCCCTGGGCCTCCCGTCATCGCCCCGACTGGGCCGCCCGGGGCCACATTGTCTGGCCCCGGGGCGGCCAGTGGTGCGTCCTTCAGGTGTCCCTGGCCTGTCCGGACAGCTGGCGGGAGCTCGGCCCCACCCAGGCCCGTGCCCGGTTGGCCCTGCGGTGGTGGGCGGAGGCGGCTGAACTGTGGGTGCGGGGCACCCGGGTGCATGGGGGCGACCTGTTTGATCCCAGCTGTCGCTGGGCCTTGCCGGAGGCCTGGTGGTCGGGGGAGCCCTGGCCCGTGGAGTTGCGCCTGCGCAGCCCCCGCCATGACGATGGAGCCCTGGTGCTGAGCCGGCTGGAGCTTGAGCCCCTCGACCCCGCCGATCCCCATGGCCTCCTCGCGCCGACCGTGGCCCAGCTGCTGGCCCTGCGGGAGGCGACGCCCCCCCCGCCGGAGGTTCGCTTGGAGGCCGGCTGGCACGTGTTGGGTCATGCCCATCTCGATTTGGCCTGGCTCTGGCCCGTCGCCGACACCTGGCGGGCGGCCGAACGCACCTTCCTCTCCGCCCTGGCCCTGATGGCCCAGCGGGACGAGCCGCATTTCGCTCACTCCACCCCCGCCCTCTATGCCTGGCTGGAGCGCCACCGCCCCGCCCTGTTCAGCGCGATTCGCGAGGCCATGGGGCGAGGGCGCTGGGAGCCCCTCAATGGCCCATGGGTGGAGTGCGACTGCGTGTTGATCGACACCCCATCTCTCCTGCGGCAGTTTCAGGAGGGCCAGAGCTACAGCCAGCGCGTGTTCCCGGAGTGGAGCCATTCCCTGGCCTGGTTGCCCGACAGTTTTGGGTTCAGCGCCGGCCTGCCGTCCGTGGCCGCGGCCACCGGGGTGCGCTGGTTTTGCACCCACAAGCTGGCCTGGAATGCCACCAATCCCTTTCCCCATCGGCTCTTCCGCTGGCGTGGGCGCTGCGGCCGCGAGGTGTTGGCCCTGATGACCGCCCCGATTGGCGCCGATGGCGACCCCGTGGCGATGGAGCGCTATCGGCTGGCCTGGCAACAGGCCAGCGGGGTGGCGGAGGCGCTGTGGTTGCCGGGAGTGGGGGATCACGGCGGTGGGCCGACCCTGGAGATGCTGGAGCAACTGTCGCTCTGGGACGGGCGGGAGGGCACCGTGCCCCAGCGACACGGGACGCTTCGCGCCTACCTGGACCGTCTCGAAACCCTGGCGCCCACGCTGCCGGTCTGGGGGGATGAGCTCTACCTGGAGCTGCATCGGGGCTGTGCCACCAGTCGTCCGGATCAAAAACGCCACAACCGCACCCTGGAGCGCCTGCTCCGGGAAGCGGAGACCGCCCTGGCCCTGTTGGCCGCCCCTGGAGGCCGGCCGGGGGCGCCCACCGCGCCCGTCGCGCCGCCCGACTGGCATCCCCTCCTCTTTCAACAATTCCACGACATCCTTCCGGGCACCTCCATCCCGGAGGTGTTTGAACAGGCGGAACCGGTTTGGCGTCAGGCCCGTCGCCGCGCCAGGGACCAGAGGGACCGAGCGTTGCTTCAGCTTCTGGGCCCCGATCAGGGCGGCGGGGAGCGCTGGGCGGTCTGCCAACCGCATTGCCTTCCCCCCCTGCCCCGCACCCTGCGTCTGCCCGCGGGGCGGTGGCAGACGCTCCCAGATGGCGGGCTCCTGCCGTCCCAAAAGGCCGCGACAGGCGGGGAATGGGTGCAGCTTCCAGGCCTCGACGGGGTGGCGGCCCTCGGCCTGAGCCGTGTGCCCGCCAGCTTGGCGGGGGGCCGCCCGAGCCCTTCTCCCCAGCATCCGGTGGTCGTGACGCGGCTGTTGGGCCCAGAGGGAGAGGAGCGTTGGCGCTTGGACAACGGCCTGGTGGGCGTCACCGCGGGCCCCCGGGGGGTGGAACAGCTCTGGGATGGCCAGGGGATCCCCCAGCTGGCGGGCCCCCTGGATTGGTGCCGCCATGGGGACCGTGGGGAGTTTTGGGACGCCTGGGATCTGGCGGAGACCTACCCTCACCATCCCCTGCCCTGGACCTGGGAGGCGGAGCCTCGGTGGTTGGAGCGAGGCCCGCTCTGTGCCCAGATGGTGTGGCGGGGGCGCTGCGGGGAGAGCCCGGTGCGCCTCGATGGGCGTCTGTTGGCCGGCTCCCCCTGGTTTGAGCTGGTGCTCCGGGTGGAGTGGCGGCAGCGCCATGAACTCTTGCGGCTGGTGGTGCCCCTGGCGTCTCGGGCCTGTCGCTGGGCCGCCGACACCCCCGCGGGGGTGACGGAGCGTCCCGCCGACCCTCGCGTTCCCAGGGAGCGGGCCCGCTGGGAGGTGGCGGCCGTGAGCTGGATCGCCTCCGTGCGGGGGGGGGCCGGGGATGGTGTGGCCGTGCTGTTGGATGGGCCCCAGGGGGTGTCGGCCGGAGCTGAGCGGCTCGGGGTGTCTCTGCTGCGGGGGCCCACCTGGCCAGATCCCGGGGCCGACAATGGATCTCAGCGGCTGAGGCTGGCCCTGATGCCCGCCCCGGGGGGATGGAGACAGGCGGCGGTGCCCCAGCACGCCTGTCGGTTTCGAGAGCCCCTCTGGCTTCGACCCTCCAGCCTGACCGGTGGGATCGACCACTTTCCAGGGTTCCCCAGCCAGGAGGCCGATGTGCGGGTGATCGGTTTGCGGCGGCTGGGAGAAGACGGTCAGCGGGTGGCTCTCACCCTTCACAATCTCGGACCCGCTCGGCGACGGTTGCGTCTCGACGCCCGCTGGGAGGTGGAGAGCCAGGTGGACGGCTTAGGGCGACCGTTGGATCCGGGAGGGGGGAACGTGGGCGGACGCCCCGAACTCGCGCCCTGGAGCCTCAGCTTTTGGACCCTGCGCTTCAGTCCTCATGGTCATCAAAAGGGTCAGTGAGCCCCTTGGACGGGGGGCCAAAGGCTTGGTAGATGCCGAATCCCGTGAGGGCGAGCAAGACCATCAGCACCGCGAGGGCGACGGATAGGGCGGGAGATCCGCTGGTGAGGGTGGGGTCCATCTCCTTCGGGGCACGGGGGCGTGAGGTGGGTCGGTTGGACGGAATTCGTCACAACTCTCGACAGCCCCTCGTGAAGGAGCCGGCAGGACCCTTACAGTAGCCAGCACGCTGACCCGACCGAGAGGATCGCGCCATGGCCCAACGCACCCGTTTAGGAGACATTCTGCGCCCACTGAATTCCGAGTACGGCAAGGTGGTTCCCGGATGGGGCACCACGCCCGTCATGGGGCTGTTCATGGTGCTGTTTCTGGTGTTTCTTCTGGTGATTTTGCAGCTCTACAACAAGTCGTTGTTGCTCGAGGGCATCAACGTCAATTGGAACAGCGCCGGCTGATTCGCCCTTTCCTTTTTTCTCCAGGATGAACATCTTCGGCATTGGCCTTCCAGAGATGGCCGTCATCGCGGCCATCGCGTTGCTTGTGTTCGGGCCGAAGCGCCTTCCGGAGATGGGCAAGACCCTGGGCAAAACCTTGAAAGGGTTTCAGAGCGCGTCCCAGGAGTTTGAAAAGGAGTTTCGCTCCGCGATTCGCGTGGAGGGAGATGACACCCTCACCCTGGCCCCACCCTCCCCGCCGTCCGCCCCCGCGTCTGGCGATGGGGTGGCCCTTGCCGACGAGTTGACCACCCCGACTCCCCCACCCTCGGCTTGAGGTGGGTTGGATCCCGTGGATCTCCAGTTGTTAGTCGGCTTGGGGAATCCGGGCCCCCGTTACTCGGGCACTCGCCACAACGTGGGATTTCTGGCCCTCGAACGGATGGTCGCTGATTCTGGCCAGTCGTTTCGTGCCCACAACAAGTTGTGGGGGTTGCTCGCGGAAATCGGCTTGGGCCCCCAGCGCCTGCGCCTGCTCATGCCCCAAACGTTCATGAATGAGAGTGGTCGCTCGGTGCGGGCCGCTGTGGATTGGTTTGGCCTGCGGCCCGACCAATTGCTCATCCTGGTGGATGACATGGACATTCCCCTGGGGCGCCTGCGGCTGCGGTCCTCTGGCTCTGCTGGTGGGCACAATGGCCTGCGCAGTCTCATTCAACACCTGGGAACCCAGGAGTTCGCTCGCCTGCGCATCGGCATCGGGGCGCCAGCGGGCGATCCCGGGGAACGCAAGAGCCGCGCGGTGGGCCATGTGCTTGGGCCCTTCACCGCCAGCGAACAGCGGATCCTGGCCCAAGTGTTGGAGGAAGTGGCCAGCGGGATCGCCCTGATCCGCCAAGTGGGATTGGAGCGGGCGGCCACCCGTCTGAACAGTTTCCGTGCCCTGTCTGAGGCATCGTGAAGGCCTATTCGCCGGTCGCTTTTCGCCTCCCTTGAGTCGCCTGCCCTCGACCACCGCCCAGCTGCGTGTGTTGCGTCAGAGCTTCCAGCCTTGCCGGTTGGAGGGGGAAGTGACCGCCGGGGGGTTTCACTGGACCTTTTGTTGGGCGTTTGATCAGGGGGAACTCACGATCGAACCCTCCCTGGGCCGGGCCCTGATCCAAGACTCCCTGTTGCGGTTTCTTCTTCGGGCGGATTACCAGCTGGAGGCTGGGGGCGACTATGCCTTCATCGTGAGGGCAGCCTTTTGAGCGGGTGGCCGAGCCAGCGCTCCAGCAACAGTTGGGCGACAACGTCATCCCAATCCCGTGGGGGCTGCCGCAAGCCTTCGGGCAAGAGTCGCCGCCAGCCACGGGCTGGCTCCAATTCCCAGTAACGCTGGCGCGCCTCCAGGGTGGAGCCCCATTCGTTGACCGTGTGCGGCGGCAGCAGGGGCGCCAAGCGGGATTGCCACTCGGCACTGGTGGTGCCATCTCCCATCACCACGGCGGTGATCAAGTGGCGCCGTCGCCAGAGGAGTAGCTTCTCCCAGCAGGCCTCAGGAGGCAGCACAAGGGCCTCCACAATGTGAAGGCGCTCGGCGTCGGTGCGCACCAGACCGCACTTGGCGCGGCCCGGATCCAGGCCAGCCAGGCCCCCCGCGGGGGAGGAAGAGAGGGTTGGGGGAGCCCTCATGGTGCCCAGCGCAGCTCCACGCTGATCGGATCAGGGGTGTCGGCATTGGCGAGAGCCACCGCCTCAAGGGTGGCCCGCACCCCTTCCGGGCGCTGGCTGAGGGCCAGTCCCAACTTGTTGAGCCCGGCGCCATCCACCTGCAAGCCATCCACCAACGTGCCCTTCCGCTGAGCCTGGGTGAAGGCGGAGGCCAGGAGCAGATTGAGCCGGCTGCGCACCTCCTCGGGAGAGCGCACGTCACCGTCGAGCACGGTGCGGGCCAGCACCTCGCCGCGGCGCACCACGCCGCGGTTGGGCCTGAGATCCGGGAAGGCCAGCACCCGTTGCTCGCCCCGCAGGATGTTGGCGGCCGAGCGGATGATCACCACCCAGGTGCCTGGCTTGCGGAGGGCCTGATCCAGACGCTCGATGTCACTGCGGGGCACCAGCAGGATTTGGCGATCGGCCTTTTGGCCTGGAAGCAGCAGGCGGAAGGCGGTGGTGTTCGCCTCCTGCAGCAGGGCGTCAATCGACTGGCGCGGGGGCTCTTGGCGTCCCAGACGAATGCGGGCGATGGCCAGGGGTTGGCCACTGGCGATCAGCACATCGCCGCGGCGCAGGGCAATCACCTTGCCCTCAAGATCCTTCAGTTCCTTCGCTCCCGCCTCAATGCGGGCCCGTACCCCCGCGAGTTCCTTTTCGGTGCGCTGGATCTCGGCATCCCGGCCCTTCACGTCCCGGCTCAGGCGATCCCGTTCGGATTCCAGGCGCCGCCGCTCGTTTTGCAGCGGGCGCAGTTCCTCGCGAAGAGCGCCGACCCGCCGTTCCGCCATGGAGAGGGCCTGGGTGACTTTTCGCTCGCTGGCGATGGCGGCTTGACGGCCCTGGAGGGCGCGGTTGAGCTCGACCCGGCTGATCCGCAACTCCCTCTGATTGGCTTGGAGTTCTTGCCGGTTGCGCTCCAGATCCCGTTTGGAGCTGGCCAGCTCGGACTGGCTGGTGGAGAGGGCCAGACGGCCTTCCCGCAACCGATCCCGCAATTGATCCAGCTCGAATAACCCCACCCTCAGCCGCTCGCTCACCAGGAGCATCAAGCCCAGGGAGATGGCGCTGATCAAACTCCCGGTGAGCGCCGTGATCACCACGGCGGTGTTGCGGGGCCGGAGATTGAACAGGCTCAGGCGGGCTTTGCCAACCTTGCTCCCAAGCCGATCGCCGAGGGTGGAGAGAATCCCTCCCAGCACCAGCAGGGCAAGGATCAGGAGCCACCCGGACACACGACCTCCCAACTGGGTTCAGTATCCCTGGCGTCCGGGCCCTTGTCGGTGGGGGGAGCCGGATGGTCAGCTGAACCGTTTCGCCAGGGCGATTGGGTCGAAGACGGTGATTTTTTTTCGGTCAATTTGCACCAAGCCATCGTTGCGCAGGTCGCCCAGCAGACGCGTGATGGTGACCCGGGTGGAGCCAATGGCCTCGGCGATCGCCTGATGGGACAACCGCAGATCAATGGTGATGCCCTCATTGCCGGGGACGCCAAAGTCGCGGCAGAGGACCAACAGAAAGCTCACCAGCCTGGAGGACATGTCGCGATGGGTGAGGGTCTCGATCATCGTTTCGGTTTGCAGGATGCGTGACGACAGACCCTGCAGCAGGAGCAGGCCGACGCTGGCGTCCTGTTCAATGGCTCGCCGCACCGAGGTGGCTGGGGCGGTGACGAGCTCAACGCGGGTGAAGGCAATGGCGTGATAGAAGCGATCGGAGCGTTGCCCGGTGAGCAGGGAGAGCACGCCAAACAGGCTGTTTTCACGCAGCAGCGCCACGGTGATTTCCTCTCCCGATTCGTAAACCCTCGACAGCCGCACCGCGCCGCGGCGAAGCAGATAGACCCGTTCGGCGGGATCCCCCGGGAAAAAAATGGTTTTGCCCCGTTCCACACTTTCTGAGCTGCTCCCCGCCAGGGAGGGCATCACTTCCAGAAGGGTGGGGAAGTTGGCGGCGAGGCCTGGTCCACTCGGGAGGGGGCCGGCGGGTGTTCCCCGTGGGGCTGACGGTGTGTAACGGCTGAAACCCTGGGAACCGACCATCGATGAAGGCCCAATGGGCGCAAGCTAGGAATCGCACAAGCTCATTCTTGTATCACAGCGCACTTTCCCGGGGCTTGGGTCCGCTCTCCCTGGTCCCTGGTCGGCCGGGACGAACGGCCAGGGGCCACCACAGGTGGTGTGCACCCCCTGGAGATGCCGCTACATTCGGAGAAGTGTGGGTGTCCTCCACTCCGCCATCGCCGTGTCGTTCATGACAGCCCGCCTCGCCCATCCTGGTCCTCCCAAGAGAAACGAGGTTTCCCCTGTCGCCTTGCGCCTGCCCCAGCCGGCCAGGCCACACCTGATGTCCCAGCCTGAAGGGCTGTTGCAGATCCATACCGCGGCCCACCGGGGGAGTTTCTCGGGGGTGCTGAGCCAGGCCCTGCGCGCCGCCGGCCTAGGCAGCCGGGTGTTGGTGAGTCAGCTCTTGAAGGGGGGGGTGAATCAGGGGGTGGAGGGCAGCCAGGTGCTGTGTGGCCGTTTGCGATGGCTGCGCCCAGCCACCTCGCTCTGCCTGGAGGCTTCGGCGGACCAGCTGGGCGAGGATCCAGGGCAAGCCAAGGCCATCGGCCAAGCGGTTCGCGACGTCTGGTCCCATAGTCGCGCCCAGTTGCTGGAGGAGCGGGTGGATCTGCTGGTGCTCGATGAATTGGGCCTCGCGATCGCCCTGGGTTACCTCCCTTTGGAGGAGGTGATCGGCACCTTGGAGCGGCGCCCCCCCCATCTCGATGTCATCGTCACCGGTCCGTCCATTCCGCCGCCCTTGATGGCCATGGCGGATCAGGTCACCGAGCTGCGCAGGGTGCTCTAACCGCTGGCCTTCCCCCGGAGGCGTCGGCGTAGCCTCGCCCCCATGGCGTGACTCCCTCCTCCCCCCATGCTCAAGAACGACCGCTGGATCAAGGAGCGGGCCGCCCAGGGAATGATCGAGCCCTTTCAATCCACCTTGGTGCGCCATCTCGATCCCGAAACCAGCGACTCGGCCGTGCTCAGTTTCGGCTGCTCGTCCTATGGCTACGACCTGCGCCTCTCGCCCCGGGAGTTTCTGATCTTCCGCCACATCCCGGGCACCGTGATGAACCCCAAGCGGTTCAACCCGGCGAACCTCGAGACCGCGCCGCTCCATCACGATGGCGATGGCGACTATTTCATCCTCCCCTCCCACTCCTATGGCCTGGGTGTGGCCCTGGAGAAGCTGCGGGTGCCGCCCACCATCACCGTGATCTGCCTCGGCAAAAGCACCTACGCCCGTCTCGGCATCATCGTCAACACCACCCCGGCCGAGGCGAGCTGGGAAGGCCATCTCACCCTGGAATTCAGCAATTCCTCCGGGGCTGATTGCCGGATCTACGCCGGCGAGGGGATCTGCCAACTCCTGTTTTTTGAGGGAGATCCCTGCGACACCACGTACCAAGACCGAGCGGGCAAATACCAAAACCAACCCGAGCGGGTGACCCTGGCCCGGGTCTGACTAGGGAGCCAGACGGGCGCGGTGCAGGCGGCTTTTCTCGTACCAGGCCGCGATTTCCGGCGCCCAGGCCTGAAGATGGGGCCACAGCAGATCACAGAGGGTGCGGATCTCCTCTTGGGCATCGAGCTTGGCCCGCAGGTCGAGGAAATGGAGAAAGGCCCGCAGGCTGAAGCTCACCACAAAGTGCTGGCGGTAGTCGAAGGGCAGGATGCCGCGGGCGTGCTCCTCAGCGAAACCAGCCGCCAGGAGGTCGCGATAGCGCTCGGCGGCAGCTTGGCAAAGGCGGAGATCCACGGCTCGCTCCCGCTCGGAATAGGTGTACTTCTTGCCCTGGCGGTCGGCGTAGTCGCCCACGGGTCGCAGGTAGAACACCTCCTCCAGCTCCAGCTCGCCCGCGGCGGCCCTGCGGATGCGATCGCCGGTGTACCGCATCGATTGCACATCAAAGCTCACTCCCACCCGGTGGGTGCGGGCCTGTTGCATCACGGAGTGGGGAAACCAGCCCACGTTGAGCACGATCTGGGCATGCTCCAGGGGCCCGTAGTGGCCCCGTTCTCCAGCCAGCAGGCGCTTGACGCAGATCTCACCGGCCTGTCGCTCGTCGGGCCACTGGGCGCGATCGAGGGCCACATACCCCTCGCTGTAGTCCTGATGCATGGCGGCATAGACGCATTGCTGGGGATTGGGGGTGGCGGCGATGGTGTCGACGCGAAAACGAGGATCCAGCAATGTCTCAGCCATGGGCGCGGGGGGTGATGGAGGGTTGCGGGGGGGCGACCTGCTCCGCCGCCAGGGCGCTGGTGGGTGCGGCGCCCGGGAGCGCCGGCGGTGGCTGGCCAGCCACCAGGGCCGCCCCGAGGGTTTCCAAGTCATCGGCGCTTCGGGCGCCAATCACCTTCCCCAACCGCTCTCCCTGTCGATCAAAGAGCTCCAGGTGGGGGATGCCGTTGACGCCGTAGCTGTCGATCTGGGGTTGCCAGCGCGGGTTGTCCACGTTCAACAACACCACATCCAGATCTCCCCTGTGGCGCCGTTCCATGCTCTCCATGGCGGGAGCCATGGCCCGGCAGGCTTCACACCAATCGGCGTAAAACTCCACCAGGGTGGGGCGACCGTTGCCCAGGGCAACGCTGAGTTCGGGAGACTGACGGGCCAGCCGATCCAGGGCCGCCTCCGGATGCAGGCCACCCCGAAGCCAGAACAATGCCAGCGCCAGCAGGGCGGCCACGGCGGCAAGCACCATGCGCTCCAGGCGGCCCATCGTGGCTGGTGCGGCGGGGTCGCCCATGGGTGGCCTCACGCGAGACAGTCTTGCGGGGCTGAGCTTAGGCGCCCCCCATCGATCGTTGGGGGGCGACCGCCATCCCTTGCTAAGGTCCGCGTTAAGGTCCACGTTAGGGTCCACTCAATGGCCGACGGGCCGTGAAGCGGCGCCTCACCCTCCACTTCCCTCGCGACGCTGTGCATCAGCCGATCACCTACCGATTGGCGGTGGATTTTGATGTGGCCGCCAAAATTCTGAGGGCCCAGATCGCCCCCAACCAGAGCGGCACCATGGTGGTGGAACTCTCTGGCGACATGGATGAGTTGGACGCCGCCGAAGTGTGGCTCGAACGCCAGGGATTGCGGTTGACCCGGTCGCGCAGTGAAATTCGCGTCGACCCGGAACGGTGCGTCGACTGCGGGCTTTGCGCGGGCGTCTGTCCCAGCGGCGCCCTCGCCTTCCCGGTGCCCCAGCGCCGCCTGACTTTCGACGCGGCCCGCTGTTTGGTGTGTGAGCAATGTCTTCCCAGTTGTCCTTTTGACGCGATCAGCCTTGTTTTGGAGCGGGGATGAGCACGTTTCTTCGCTATCTCTTCCTCCCTTTTCGCGCGCCGATGCTGCTCATCTTGCTGCTGGTGAGCGCCTACATGGGACTCGACTGGAGCCTGACCCGGCCATCACCGATGGCGGAGGGGGGAGTGGACAATCTGGTGTGGGCCATGGAGTGTCTGCAGGCGGTGGTGGTGGTGGTGGTCTGCACCCTCCCCGACCTCCTGTTGCGACAGGTCTCCTCCCTGATGGCCTCCAGCCGAGTGGTGAGCCTGGTGGCGTCCTTGCTGTTGGTGACGTTGCTGGGAATTTATCTGCTCCATCTGGAGATGTTGGCCAATGTGCTGATCCTGGGCAGCAGCGTGTTGTTGGCCCGATTGGACATGGTTCGGGTTCGGCTGGTGCCCCCCCCCTTCATCACACTGTTGGTGCTGGCGCTGCTGGTGCTGGGGGGCGCCACCCTGGGCCGGTTGGCGGGCACCGGCAGCCTCGGACCCTTGCTACTGCCTCCGGGAGTCAAGCCCTAGCAAGCCGGAGTGCGCTCCCGCTGGTAGCTCCAGGCGTTGCCGAGCACTTTTTTCACGTACAGACGGGTTTCCGGGTAAGGAATCGCCTCGACCCAGAGCTCGGGGAAACGGGCCCGATCAGGGGTTTTCCACCCTTGCACCGCACCCGGTCCAGCGTTGTAGCTGGCCACCGCGGCCAGCGGATCCCCTTTCCACTGATCGAGCAGATTGCTCAGATATTGGGCTCCCAGTTTGACGTTGAGGTGGGGATCTCGCAGCCGCTGAAGGGTGAGGGGGCCGCCGGCCAGCTCGGCGGCGGTTTCCGGCATCAGTTGCATCAGGCCCACGGCTCCCGCGGAGGATTGCACGGCCGGCGTGAAGCGGGATTCCTGTTTGGTCACACCCAACAACAGAGGTAGGGCCAGCTGGTGCCGTTCAGCCTCGGGGGCGAAGGCGTCGAGAAAACGGAGGGGGTGCAGGGCGCGCTCCAGCCGAGGCAGGTGCCCGCATCGCTCCGGCGGGAGGATCAGGGAGGCTTTCTCCAGCTGGCTCAATCCCGTCCAGTCATCCCCCACCCCTTGCCTCAGGCGGCCCTCCACCAGCAGATCGGCGCTGGTGGTTGGAGGCTGGCCGCCACGGCGAACCCGCCAGCTTTCCCAGGCTTCGGTGGGCTGCCCCAACCGCCAGAGTTGATCCAGGGCCCGCTCCCCGCTGGCCAGGGGTTCCCAGCGGGAATGGGACGCCTGGAGAGCCTGTCCCGACGGGCCGCCTCGCGGGCTGAGGTCTTCCTTGCCCAGCCGGGCGGAGGCCCGCCAGCCGTAGTAGCCCCCAGGATGATGCACCAACAGGCCCTTCCAGGTGAGGATGGCCTCCTCTTCCTGGCCGAGTTCGCGCTGGGCATAGCCCAGCCAGAAGCGATGGCGGGCCGCGAGAGCTGGGGGCAACTGTTCAGCCGGGAGGGTCTGGAGGATGGTCACCACCCCCTCCCAGTCACCGGCCAGAAGGGCGCGGCGCGCCGCCTCCCATTGGAGATCCCAGCTGGCGGGGTCCTGGGGCCAGCGCCGCAGCACCGCCAGGGTGGAGCTGACGCCGCTCTCTGTCAGGGCCAGTCGGGCCTGGACCGGAGCGCTGTTCCGCCACCGGGGCGGCAGGCTCCTCAGGAGCGCGGGGACGTCGGCGGAGTCGCGCTCGCTCAGCAGCCGCACGGCCTCCTCGGCTTCTGGTCCATCGGGCCGTCGCTCCACGACCTTGAGCAGCGTTCGGGAGGCCTTGGCCTGGGCGTCGGGCGTGCCCTTGAGCCACGTTCGCCCCAGCGCCAACCGGCCTCGGTCGCTGAGGGCTTCCCCGATCGGCCCCTCCCCACCCTGGTCCCCGAGACAACGGAGGGCCCCCTGGCCATCCCCCGCCTCTGCCAGGCCCTGGGCCAGCTGGGCCAGGGAGGACGGACTCAGGGTCCGGTTGGAGCAGAGGGCCGTGATGGCCTCCCCAGCCCCGGGCCAGCGGGGACCCCAGCGGGCCAGGTGCAACGTGCCCAGGCGCCGCTCCGCTTCACCCGGGCCCGCCTCCAGGGCGGCGGCGAGGGCGGCCGGGTGGGCGGGAAAACGGCGGAGCAGCTCCTGGCGCCACTCGGGACGCTGGCGGCCCAGGGCATAGAGGGCATCGGCGCTGGCGGGTTGATCGGGGAAGCGCCGCAGCAGGGTCCGCCAAAGCGGCAGGGCTTTCTCCCGTCCCGCCTCCAACTCGCGCCGCAGGGCCTCTCGCTTGAGCGCCACCGCGGCCAGGGGATCCGGTCCCCATCCCTGGGCCGCCAGCCAGTTCCCCTGACCCGCGGCGCCGTCGCGGTCCGCGCTGGCCAGGAGCAGGGCCGCTTCCCTTCGCCGTTGGGGATCCGGCGACCAGCGCCAGACGCCCTCCAGCTCGCCGGCCGGCCAGTTAGGCGACAGGGCCGGACGGGATTCCATCAAGGCCCTGCCCGCCAGCAGGGCGCCGCCTGTGCCGAGGCAGGACACCGCCAGCAAAAAGGAGAGTCGGGCCAAGGGGGAGGGGCGAATGGTGGCATTCTGACGAGACGTTGTGACCGCCCTGGCCCATGCGTCAGCCGCGCCATTTTCTTCCGCCGGCTCCCCCGTTGTTGGCGACGTTGCCGGGATCCCGCGGTCGCCGTCGCGCCCTCGCCGTGGGGGCCCTGGCCCTGGCGGTGTGGCTGCTCAGGCCATGGCCTCCCTTCCAGTGGCTGCCGGGATCGGTGGTGGGGATCCTGTTGTTGTGGGCGGTGCTGGAGGGCCTTCGCTGGCTGTGGTGGCCCCATCGCTGGAGTTGAGCCGGCCTCCCCGCTTTTTCCTCTGGCACCGCTGGTGGGCCCCGGCAATCCCACGTAGCCTGAGCCCCACATTGAGTCCCCGCCCTTCATGTCCGTCGCCGCCGCGCACCCCATCGGGGCCCCGTTGGGGGAGGGAGTGGCCTTCGGCACCGATGGCATCCGCGGCAGGGTCGGCACCGCGATCACCCCCGCCCTCGCCCTGGCGGTGGGGTACTGGACGGGTCTTGTGCTTCCCGCGGATGGACCCGTGGTGATCGGATCCGATTCCCGCTCCAGCGGTCCCATGCTGGTGGCCGCCCTCACCGCCGGTCTGGCCGCGGCGGGTCGTGAGGTTTGGCAGTTGGGCCTGTGTCCCACCCCCGCCGTGTCGGGCACGATCCAGCGCCTGGGCGCCGCGGGGGGCGTGATGGTGTCGGCGAGCCACAATCCCCCCCACGACAACGGCATCAAGGTGTTTGGCCCCAGTGGAGCCAAACTGGGGCGTGACCGGCAGCGGGCCATCGAAATGGGTCTGCGGGGAGAGGCCCCCGACCCGCGAGACGAGCTGGCGGGCTCGGGCACGGTGCGTCAGCGGGGCGATCTCCTGGCCGATTACCAGCGGGCCTTGCTGGACAGCGTGGCCGGCCAGCGGCTGGAGGGCTGCAGGGTGGTGCTCGATCTCTGCTGGGGATCGGCCACGGCCTGCGGGGAAGAGGTGTTTCGGGATCTGGGGGCCGACCTGGTGATCCTCCATGGCCAGCCCGACGGGGCTCGGATCAACCAAGGGTGCGGCAGCACCCACCTGGAGCCCCTGAGGCGGGCCGTGATCCAGGAAGGGGCCCAGATGGGCTTTGCCTTTGATGGCGACGCGGATCGCATGCTGGCCGTGGACGGCCGGGGCCGGGTGGTGGATGGGGACCAGATCCTTTATCTGTGGGGCTCGGCCCTGCGAGAGGCGGGTCGGTTGCCAGCGGATCGGATCGTGGCCACGGTGATGTCCAACCTCGGTTTCGAGCGGGCCTGGCGGCAAACCGGTGGGTTGCTGGAGCGCACCCCCGTGGGCGACCAGTATGTCCACGCCGCGATGGAGGAATTCGGGGCTGGTTTGGGGGGCGAACAGAGCGGCCACATCCTTTCGGCCCACCATGGGATGTGTGGCGACGGTCTGCTCACGGCCCTCCAGGTGGCCACCCTGGTGCACGGCCGGGGGCAGACCTTGGCGGACTGGATGGACCAAAGCTTCCGCCCCTATCCCCAGAAACTTGTGAACGTGACCGTGCCGGATCGGAACCGGCGGACCAGCTGGCAGGAGTGCGCGCCGATGCGGGAGGCGGTGGCCAGGGCGGAGGCGGCGATGGCCGGCCAGGGGCGCGTGTTGGTGCGTGCCAGCGGCACTGAGCCCCTCCTGCGGGTGATGGTGGAGGCGGCCGAATCCGGGGATGTCGACCACTGGAGCACCCTCTTGGCGGCCGAGGCCGACCGACTCCTCAACGTCGCCTGAGCGAGGACGGCTCAGGGGCGCGGGGGGAGGCCACACCCCCGGCCGCGCGCCAGCCGTTCAGCCGCCAGCGACAGGGCTCCCGTGCAGCCATCCCCGGCGGGCTCTCGCGGAACCACCCTTGGCCAGGTGGCGCTGAGTGAGCGCAGATAGGCCTGGCGAAACGTGGGCAGGCGGGTGATGGCCCCGCCCAGGGCGCACACGGGAGGTGACACCAGCTCCAATCGGGTGGCCACGGCGCCCACCATCTCCACCAGCGCCTCCCCATTCCGCCGCAGAATCTCCACAGCCAACCCGTCCCCGGCCGCCGCCCGCCGATCCACCAGCGGCGCCAGGGCCGCGAAACCCGCCGGGCCAAAGTCTGGCGACACCACCCTCGCCTTGATGCTCTGGGGGGCTTGGGGATCGTCCAGTTCCAGCCCAAGCGCTTTCCAGAGCTCCTCTCGCAGGGGGCCATCCGCATGGCGCCCATCCGCCATGCGCAGGGTCAGGCTCAGGGCGTCCCGGCCGATGTCCATGGCTGAGCCAGCCCCATCCAGCAACCACCCCCACCCCCCGCAGCGGTGGTGCCGGCCCTCGCGGTCACGGCCGATGGCGATCGTGCCAGTGCCACTGATCACCAAGATCCCCTCCCCCTTGGGGAAGGCCCCCGCCAGGGCCGTCCGTTCATCCCCGGTCACCACCAGCAGGGCTTCCGGCAGGCCCAGGGTGGCGGCCGCCAGGAGCAGGCCCTGGGCCTGTGCCCCGCTGCCCTGTTCCATGCCACTGGCGCCGATGGCCGCCGCTCCCAGGGGCCACACGCCTTGGGGCGCTTGCTGGTTGACCAGGCGTGCCCGAGCCCGCACCAGGCTTTCCCGCAGGGCGTCTTGAAACCGCCTGGGACCCTCGGGAGAAGCCAGATGCGACACGCCCGGACCCTCCCCTTCCGCCAGCGGCTCTCCCGCGGCGGTGGCCAACCGGCAAAGGGTGTGGGTTTGTCCGGCGTCAAAGCCCGCCAGCAGCACCGAGCCCTCCAATGGGTGGGAGCTGGCGGTGGCGGTCATGGACGGAGGAGGGGGGGCTCGGTGGCTCCCGCGCCACGGACGGAGGCGGCCAGCGTGGCCAGCTGGAACAGGGCGATCAACTGAACCTCGGGCCGAAAGAAAATCGTGTCTGTCAGACCCTGCACCGCCAGGCCCGCGAAGGCGGCCACCGCCGCCAGCGCCGGGGTCACCAGAGGCCCCAAGGCTCGCCATTGGCGCAGGCCCGTGGCCATGGCGCTGAGAAACAGGCCAGCCCCGCAGATCAGCCCGGGCAGCCCCGCCTCCACAAGCCATTCCAACGGAATCGAGTAGGCGCTGAGGGCGTTGAACTTCGGTTGCTGGTACAGCGGATAGATGAGGTTGAAGGCGTTGTTGCCCGGGCCGATGCCGATCCAGGGCCGATCGCGGATCATCTCCAGGACGGAGGTCCAGACATTCATGCGGAAGTTGTTGGAGCTGTCTTCCCGGCCGGCCACCAGGCTCATCACCCGCACCCGAAGGGGTTCCACCTGGGTGATCAGCACCACCAGGAGCAGCGTCCCGCCTCCCAGCAACAGGATCGGCACCAGCCGGCGCCAGAGCGGCGGCCAGGCACGGGTCTGGCGGAGCGCCAGCAACAGGGCCAACAGGGCCAGGGAGACCACCATGCCCATCCAGGCACCCCGGCTGTAGGTGAGCACCAGGGCCACGAGGCCCAGGGCGAGGGACGCCACGGCAAACAACCGCTTGGGCCATCCGGTCCAGCGCAGGGCGGCCACCGCGGCCAAAGGCAGGATCGGAAGCAGGTAGCCGCCCAGGAGATTGGGGTTGTCGAGGCTGCTGTAGATCCGCACCGTTCCACTGGCCATGGAGTTGGCGTCCGACCAGCGGGCCAGGGCGCTGGCGTCGGCGTAAAGCTGGCGGATGCCGATCACGCTGGTGAGCAGGGAGCCGGCCAGCAGGGCTCCTGTGAGCCGATCCCACCAGAGTGGAGCGGTGGCCAGGAGCTGGCGCATGAGGGCGTACACCCCCAGGTAGCTCACCAATTTCATCAACCCCTTGAAGGCCGCCATGGGCACCGGTGAAAAACCGGTGGCCAGCACCGCCACCCCCAGCACCGCCAGCAGCCAGATGTTGATGGTCCCGATGGGACCTGGTTTTGTGCGCAGGGCCCAGACCAGCCACAGGAGTCCGCTGGCGAAGATCAGCAGACTCATGCCGGCGCGAGTGATCTGGGGAAGCCAGGCCATCAACGCGCACAACACCAGCCCAGAGAGGAGTTCGAGGTGTTGGCTCAGCCAGCCGCCGCGTTGATGGGCCAACGATCCCTGCCATCGCAACAACAGGGGGGTGGGTGCAACGGCGGTCACAAGGGGTGGAGGGAGCGTCAGCCAGGATTATGGGTCGCGTCGGCGGCTTCGGCCTCCGCGGCCCCCTCCAGTGCGTCGAGTGGCGGGGGTGGGGAGGCATCGCGCTCGAAGAGCACGCGAAACACCGGCAGCCCCCGGGCCTCCACGTGCCGCTCCCGTTCGGTGGGGAGGGGCAGGGGGCTGGTGGGCCGCCATGGCCGGGGATCGGAGGCGGGTCGGCGGAAGCGGCCACTGGCCTCCACCAGCGCCACCATCGGTTCGATCAGGGCGAGCACATCGCTTTGGAGAAACAGCTGGCTGCCAGGGGCCATGGCCCCCGCCAGGGCGTGGAGCAAGGCGGGCCCCAGCACCCGACGCTTGTGGTGGCGCGTTTTGAACCAGGGATCGGGGAATTGGAGGCTCACCAGCGCCAGCCGCCCCGGGGGAAGGAGGGCGAGCCAACCCGGCAGACTCACATTGGCGTTGGCGAACAGAAAGCGCAGGTTGGGCAGAGCCGCGGCCTGACGGTCGGCTTCGGCGGCCTCCACCAGCGGTTGGCGGATTTCGAGTCCGAGGTGGTTGCGCTCTGGTCGCAGGGGGGCCAGGGCGAGGAGGAAACGGCCGCGGGCGCTGCCGATGTCAAGGTGGAGCGGCAGGGTTGGATCCGGGAAGAGCTCCTCCAGGGAAGGCAAGGGCCGGGGCAGCTGGTGGTAGCGGCTGAGGGGGTTGACGTGCTGTCGCACCATCAGTCGTTGGGCACCAGGAACGCCCAGCAGGCCGTGTAGCCGTGGAGGTGGGTGGCGCCGCCCACCGGGCCGATTTCGCCGTTGCAGAAGAGGCCGCCGATGGGCACCGTGGCAAACACTTCCCGGCAGAGCTTCACATCGCCATCGGCCTCGCCATAGAGCCCCTCACCCCGGCCCAGGCAGGCGAAGAGCAGGGCCGCCAGGGGGGCGGCTCCCTCCACCGACTGGCGACGGAGCAGATGGCGGGCCTCCTGCCGGGAGGCCTCCGCGTCTCGCAGTTGAAACTGCACTTTCTGCCCCACCCGCATGCGCTCGGCCACGGCCACGGCACCGTTGCGGGGATCCACCCCGATGAGGTTGCGCACCAGGAAGGCCGAGGGATGGTCGCTCCCGGGCGAGAGCACCCGTTCACCGCGGTCGACGCCCAGAAACAGGGAATGCTTCACCTGCTCCCGTTCCGCCGGGCTCAATTCGCTGAGGATCAGCTGAAGCGCCTCCACCGGGCTGCGGGGAGATTCACCGCCCTTGCTCACCTGGATCACGATGTTGCGTTGGGCCCGCTCCACCTCCAGCACGGGGCCAATGGGCCGGCAGCCCTGGGCCACCAAGGGATCCAAGCGCCAACCGCCGCTGATCAAGCAGCCCACGGCGCCTGTGCGCACGCCGGGTTCGCCCGCTCCGTCGCTGTAGAGCAAGGAGCCGTGGGGCGCGCTGTGTTGGCCCGCGATGCCGCCCATCTTGAAGGTGTGGGGCAGGGCGTAGTCGAGGCCGCTGATGAGATCGTTGATGGCCCCGCTGGTGGGATCCACCAGCAGCAGCATGGAGGCGGGGCTGGTGTCGCGGCTGAGGGGCGTGGGCGGCAGGCCGAGGGCCGTGAGCCAGGCGTCTGGCGGGCCGTCAAGGTCGGGCAGGGCGTTGGTGTCGAGGGCGAAGGGGTGGAGCGTGGCCTCTGGCAGATGGAGGAGCATCACGCTCAAGGCGGGTTCCCCCTCCAGCTCATGGGCCTGATCCTTGCCGGTGCCCACCACGCCGCCGCCGCAACAGCCCAGCCAATGGTCGGCCCTCAACTTCTGGCTGAGCAGAGGCAGCAACCGGGGGAGGTCGCTCGCGAAGCCGCTGTAGGCAAACACCAGGGCCAGATGGGCGTGTCCGGCCCCGGCCAGCTGTTGGCTCACCGAGTCCACGGCCCCTTGCAGCGACACATCCCGGGCCAGGGCGCCGCGGCACCAGGCCCCGCGGGGACGGGCGGAAAGCCAGGGAAAGGAGGGAAGAGCCATGGCCGGAAGCTATCGCCCGCGGGCTGTACGGATAATGGCGCCTTACCGAACCCATGGCTGTGCCGGATTTGCTCTATCGGACCCTGGTGTGGCTCGACGTGCGTCTGGGTCTGCTCTTCGCCGTGGGCGTGCCCTTGGTGCTCCTGATCTGGGCCGCCCTGCGCCAGGAGCAGGCCTTGCTGCGCCTGTTGGGGATTTATTGGAAGGTGGCCTCCCTGATGGTGGTGGCCCTGCTGTTGCTCACCCATTCCCGGCCCACCGGGTACGCCCTGCTGGTGGTGGCTCCGTTGCTGATCGTGGTGGCCCTTTGGCTGTGGGTGGATCTCAATGAGGAGCTGGCCGACATGCCCCCCTGGCGCCCCCTGCCGCTCACCATGCGGCTGTGGCGATGGAGCCTCACTTTTTACAGCCTTGCCAGCGCGGCCCTGGCCGCGACGGCCCTGCCCTGCGTGGGGGGCGGCGCGGGGCGGCCCCTTTGCCAGGTGTGGCTCGAGGCTCCGGCGGGGCTGCATGGCGTGGTGGCCCGGATCTTGGGCTTCATCTTCGGGGCCACCTGGACCCCGGGGGTGGCGGCGTTCGTGGGCTACGTCAGCCTGGTGGCCTACGGGGTGGGGCTGCTCCAGTGGCTGCTGCTGCGGGTGCCCCGCCAGGGGCGGGTGGCCGGGGAGTTTTAGGAGAGGGGGCCTGCCCAGGCACCTCAGGGGTGTGGCCCCTCTCCAGATCAGCCCACGAAACGCCTCACCGGATGAGGCTTGATCCAGACAGCGAACTCGGCCCCTGGGGGGAAAGCCATCCGTCCGGGCGATGGGCACCTGACCGCGGACGTTTCCGCGACACCCCGCTGGAGCCCAAGGCCCCTCCAGCGCCCAGCAACGACGGCGGGCCAGGCACGTTCACGATGTTCAGGTTCAGCGCGGCCCCATCCGAGGCGCTGAGGGCCCTGTTGTGGATCTCAATTCCAGCGACGGCGCCCGATAGAAATTCCGAACCATCATCTTGAACGATAAGCAGCCAACTGTTGTCAAAAACGATGCCGTATTCACGGGAATCATACAGCGTTGCTTCTGGCTTGCCATTGAAGTAAATTTTCAACGTGTTGGTCTTTCGATCGCGCCAGGATCGTTGGGAAAGATTCGCCAACCGCTAGATATATTATCACAATAAGCGCAAACGAATGCTACCTGGCGCCATCCACGGTTTCGCCAGGAGCGGCTTGACGCGATCTGGAAAGTGGCCCGCGCGGTGTGGTCGTGCGCCTCGAAAACCGCCCTGGCCTGGGACTTGCTGACCTGTTGAGAAGCTCACCAACCCTTTATGGATCGGGCACCCCACGTACCCGCTCGAGCGGGCACGCCCACCGCGATCGAAACGGAACTCTCCACGGGCGCCGTTCTTCCCGCGGATAGCCTCTTGCCAGTGGCAGACCTGGCGTGGAGCCAAGCGATTCGCGAACACAGGGTCCAGACGGTCGCGCCGCCGCTCAGCGCCCCGCCCCCAAGACCGTGGCATCCCTCTTGGCCGCCCTCGAGGAGAACAGCCGCGGCCGGCCCGATCGAGTGTTGCGCTTGCGGGGCCACCTGGTGGTGGATGGACACGGGACGCCTGTGGAGGGTGCCCCCGGGGCCGCCTTGCCAGGCGAACCCTTCGAACTGTTGATCTTTCGCGGCTTCTCCAGCAGCGTCACCCATCCCACGGCCTTTGATCCCGATCGTCCCGCCCTGCCCGAGGGGTGCGCGATCGAAGCCGCCGAACTGCTCGCTGGGCCTTTGGATCCCTCTCGGGAAGAGCGGCTCGCCGGTCCCCTCCCCGTGGAGACGTTTCTCTCCCCCGCCGCCTGGTGAGGCCTTAGCTGGAGGCGGAGGTGTAGGAGCGCAGGGCCAGCCGCCAGAACCAACGGCTGAGGGCAAAGAAACCCAGGGCCATTCCCCCCCCGGCCAGCAGCCAGGGCCAGGAGGGGTGGCCCAGAATGGCCTCGGCCGGCACCGTGGTGAGGAAAGCCACCGGGATCACCAGGGTGAACAGCACGCGCAAGGTTTGCGGGTAGGCGCTGATCGGGTAGCGGCCGGCGGTGAGGGTGGCGCGGAGCACCTCGGTGGCGTTCCATGTCTTCACAAACCAGATGCTGGTGGTGGCCAGAAGAAACCACAGGCTGTAGAGGATGGTGAGGCTCGCGAGCAGGAGCAGGGCCGCCGCCCCCACAGATTCCGGCGTGGGCCTGGCGCCGGCCACGGCGGCCGCCCAGCCCATCAGGCCCAGGCCGCTCAGGATCTCCGGTAGGCCCCCCAGGGCGAAGGTGCGGCTGGAGAGCCAAAACTGACTGTCGATCGGTTTGAGCAGCACAAAATCCAAGGTGCCCTCCCGCACATGGCTGACGATGCGACTGAGGTTGGGCCGCAGCAGGGTGTTCGCCACCCCATCGAGCAAGGTGTACACCCCCAGCACCACCAGGGCCTCGGGCCAACTCCAGCCGCCCAGACTGGCCCCTCCTTGGAAAAAGAGCGACATCACGAAGAGACTGCCGGCGAGGTTGCCGCCGATGGCCAGCAGATCAAAGAACAGATTGGCCTGGTACTCCGTCTGGCTGGCTAGGGCGGTGCTCCAGAAGCGGAGGAGCGTGTTGAGGTAACGGCCCATCAGGCCCCCATCGCCGCGTAGCGGCGCACCCCCGCTCGCCAGAGCAGCAGCGTGAGAGGCAGCAGCAGGGCCAGCCAGCCGAGGAGAGCGGCGAAGCCCCCCGCCACGTTGATCTCCGCTCCAGCCAGCAGGCGGGCCGGGAAGTGGATGATCCAGGGGAAGGGCGTCCAGCTCGCCAGCTGCCGCATGGCGGGGGGAAACACCTCCAGGGGCGCCATCAAGCCCGAGAGGAAGAGCATCGCGAGGGTGTGAAGGCGCTCCAGGGCGCTGGCCCGCTCGCTCCAGAAGCAGAGCACCGCGATCAGGCTTTGCAAGAGGAAATTCACCGCGAAGGCCAGAGCCGTGGCCGCCATGGTCCACACCAGTCGCCCCGGTGTGGGGAGCCAGGCCGCCCAGGGCACCATGAGCAGAAAGAGCCCCGTCAGCCCCAGCACAAAGGGCAGGCGGGTGGCCTGCTCGGCGAGGTGGGAGCTCAGATAGCGCCACAGAGGGTGAAGGGGCTGCAGCAGGAAGGGCGACAGACGCCCCTGCAGGGCGTCTTCCTCAAAGGCGAACACCACCCAAGCGATGGTGAACTGCCGCACCACGAAGGCGCTGAGGAAGTAGCGAGCCAGTTCCACCCGGTTGAGCCCCGGCGCCCCTCCGCTCGCCGCTCCGATCCCCCCCGCCATGTCGGCCTGGTGAATCCACAGGGCCATCATCATGAGGGGCACCAGTCCGGAGAGCGCCCACAGGGCGATTTCGGCCCGATACTCCAGCATGTGGGCGTATTGGGTGGAGAGGAGCACCCGCGCCAGCCGCGCCGCCTTTCTCATGACACCGCCCCCTGGCGAAACACCTGGCCGATGAGGTCTTCGATCGGAGGATCCCGCACCTCCAGATCCTCCACCGCCAAGTCGGCCAGGAGGCGGGCCACCTGGCCCGTGAGCCGGCCACGGGGGATCAGCAGCCGGGCCTGGCGCCCCCTCAGCTCGTGAACGGTGCCATAGGTGGCCAGGAGGTCTTCGCTCACCGTTTCGCGAAGCTCCAGCCTCACCTCCCGGCAGGGGGCCAGCCGGCTGGTGAGCGCCTCCAGGCTGCCGTCATGAAAGAGGCTGCCTTGATGAATGAGCAGCACTCTCGGGCAAAGGGCCGTGATGTCGGCCATGTAGTGGCTGGTGAGGAGCACGGTGGCGCCGAAGCGGCGGTTGTAGGCGGCCAGAAACTCGCGCACCCGCGCCTGGGCGTTGATGTCGAGGCCCAGGGTGGGTTCATCGAGAAACAGCACCTGGGGCCGATGCAACAGGGCCGCCATCAGCTCCGCCTTCATGCGCTCCCCCAGGGAGAGCTTGCGCACCGGACGGGTGAGTTCAGGTCCCAGCTCCAGCATCTCCGCCAGATCGTGGATGCGTCGCTTGGCTTCCACGTCGTCGATGCCGTAGACGGCCGCGTTGAGGTAAAGGCTGTCGAGTGGTGGCAGATCCCAGAGCAGCTGCTGCTTCTGGCCCATCACCAGGGTGATGGTTTCCAAAAAGCGGCGCTGGCGACGGCGCGGTTCCCAGCCCGCCACCTCGGCCTTCCCGCCACTGGGGTGGATCAGGCCGCTGAGCATTTTGAGGGTGGTGGTTTTGCCGGCCCCGTTGGGCCCGAGAAAGCCCACCATCTCGCCGGCTTCGATCGTGAAGCTCACCTCCCGCACGGCGGCCACCTCCCGCCAGCGGCGATGGAGCAAATGGCGCAGGGTTCCTCCCAGGCCCGGTTGCTTGTCGGCCACTTGGAACACCTTCCGGAGTCGCTCGGCTCGCACGATGGCCATGGCGCTAGTCCTCCCGCGCCAGCAACGCCAGCAGATCGGCACCGTAGCGCTCGAGTTTGGCTTGGCCTACCCCGCTCACGCCGGCCAAGTCGTCCAGGGTGGTGGGCCGGAGGGTGGCGATCTCGATCAGGGTGCGGTCGTGGAACACCACGTAGGGGGGCACCCCCTGACGGCGGGCCTGCTCCAGCCGCCAGCGCTTGAGGGCATCAAAGTGGGGGGCCGCCTCCTCCGAAAGCTCCCCGGGGCTTCCGCCGCGGGCCGCGGGCTTGCTGGTCGCCCGTCGTCGTTCCTGGCTGGGGGGAGGCAGGGGCACCGCCAGGGGCGCCTCTCCCCGCAGCAGGGGCCGCACCAGGTCGTCCCGGCCAAACCGCAAGCCACCGCGGGCCTCCGGATCGCTCACCAGAAAGCCAAGGTTCACCAACTGGCGAAAGAGGCCCCGCCATTGGCCCCGATCCAGCTCCTTGCCCAGGCCATACACGCTCAGGCTGTGGTGGCCCAACTGGCGGATCTTGGCGGTGTCGGCCCCCAGCAGCACGTCCACCAGATGGGCGGCCCCGAAGCGGTAGCCCGTGCGGTGCACGGCGGAGAGGGCCTTGCGCGCCGACTCGGTCACCTCCACGGCGGGTTGGGGATCCAGACAGGCGTCGCAGTTGCCGCAGGGCGCGGCGAGGGTTTCGCCCAGGTGGGCCAGGAGCAGCTGGCGGCGGCAGGCGCTGGCCTGGGCGAAGCCGATCAGGGCCTCGAGTTTGGCCCGCTCAATGTGTTTCTGCTCCTCGCTGGCTCCGGAGGCCTCGATCCACTGCCGCAACTGGGCCCCATCGCCCCCGCCCTGGATCATCCAGGCGATCGCGGGCAGGCCATCGCGCCCCGCCCGGCCCGTCTCCTGGTAGTAGGCCTCCAGGCTCTTGGGCAGGTCGATGTGGGCGACGAAGCGCACATCGGGCCGGTTGATGCCCATGCCGAAGGCGATGGTGGCCACCACCACCACGGCGCCCCCTCCACGGAAGCGTTGGAGCACGGCGGAGCGGCGCTCAGGATCCAGACCGGCGTGGTAGGCCAGGGCGTCGATCCCCACCTCCTGGAGCAGCTCCGCCACCTGCTCCACCCGCTTGCGGGAACGGGCGTAGACAATCCCCGTCTCTCCTTTGTGCCCGTCGAGAAAGGCGAGCAGCTGTTGACGTGGCTCGTCTTTCGGGAGCACCCAGTAGCGAATGTTGGCTCGGTTGAAGCTGGCCACGTACACCGCCTCCGGTGGCAGCCGCAGGTGCCGCACGATGTCGTCCCGGGTGCGGGGATCGGCCGTGGCGGTGAGCGCCAGTCGGGGCACCGCTGGAAAGCGTGTGGCCAGCTGGTCGAGTTGCCGGTAATCCGGCCGGAAGTCGTGGCCCCACTGCGAGAGGCAGTGCGCCTCGTCGATGGCGAACAGGGCCAAAGGCACGCCCGCGAGTCGACTCAGCCCTTCCCCGCTGAAGAGCCGCTCCGGAGAGACATAGAGGAGTTTGAGCTGGCCCCTCTCCAGGGCGGCCCAGGTGGCGGTGGTGTCCTCCGGCGCCAGGCCCGAGTGGAGGGCCGCGGCGGCCACCCCTTGCTGGCGCAGGGTTTCCACCTGGTCGTCCATCAGGGCGATCAGGGGAGAGATCACCACGGTGAGGCCCTCCAGGCAGAGGGCCGGCACCTGATAGCAGAGCGACTTGCCACCGCCGGTGGGCATCAGCACCAGGGCCGATCCTCCCGCCAGCACGTGGGTGACCACGGCTTCTTGGGGCCCGCGGAACTCGGCGTAGCCAAACACCTGGCGCAGGATCCGCCGTGGATCGGCGGTGGGGAGGGTTGCTGTCATGGGAGACCGTGCCGTTGGCCGGGGTGGTCAGGAGGGAGCCAAGGATTCAGTGCCACCCGGTGGAACGGATCGCGCCAGCACATCGACGCAACGCCCGCACAGGGTGGGGTGCGTCGGATGGGTGCCGATGTCCTCGCTGTAGTGCCAGCAGCGCTCGCATTTGCTCCCTGAAGCCCGGGCGATCCGCACGGTCACCCCACCGTCTTCCGCTTCGGCCAGCACATCGTTGGGAGGCGTGCCGCCGATGTGGAGAGCGGACACCTGCAGCCAGTCGGTGAGGTTGTCCACCTCGGGATGGGAGCTGTTCCCCAGGGTGGCCAGGGCGTCGCGGAGGGGATGGGACCCCCCCTGGTCGCTGATCTCCAGGTGCACTTGCGCTTCCAGCGAAGCGCCGATCCCCTGGCGTTGGGGCGAGGCGCTGTCCCCCCGCTGGCGACAGGCCTCCAGCCCCCGATTCACCAGAGGGCGCAAGACCAGCAGCAACTCTTTCACCTGGGAATCGGTCACCAGCGTGTGGGAGGAATCGGCGGCGGGCCGCCATTCCGGCGGCACGGTGGGCCAGCCCCTCTCAAACACCGACCGTTCCGCCACGGGATAGGGCAAGTTCTGCCAGATGTCTTCCGCCATGTGGCAGAGCACCGGGGCGATCAGGCCGGCCAGCCGCTCCACCACCAGATGGAGCACGGTCTGGCAGGCGCGGCGGCGGAAGTCGGTGGCGCCACTCACATAGAGGCGATCTTTGGCGATGTCGAGATAGACGTTGGAGAGATCCACCACGCAGAAGTTCTGCAGGGCCTGGAAGAAGCGGTAAAACTCAAACCGCTCAAAATCCGCGCTGACCGTATCGATCAGGGCGGCTGTGCGGGCCAGCATCCAACGATCCAGAAGCGGCAAATCGTCAATGGGCAGCGCATCCCGATCCGGCAGGAAGTCGTGCAGGTTGCCGAGCAGGTAGCGGGCGGTGTTGCGCACTTTGCGATACACATCCGCCAACTGCCTCACGATGCCCGGTCCCAGGGGCACATCGGCGGAGTAGTCCACCGAGCTCACCCAAAGGCGCAACACGTCGGCGCCGTAGGCCGGATCCCGCTTCTCGTTTTCCCCCCCCTCCACCAGCACCGTGGGATCCACCACGTTGCCGAGCGACTTGCTCATTTTGCGGCCCTTTTCATCCAGCACGAAGCCATGGGTGAGCACCCTGTTGTACGGCGCGTGGCCATTCACGGCGACGGAGGTGAGCAGGCTGCTTTGAAACCAACCGCGGTGTTGGTCGGATCCCTCCAGGTAGAGGTCGGCGGGATAGTTGAGAGGGGTGGGGGTCTCCTGGCCAACGGCCCCCCCGGCGACCTCCAGGCCCCCCAGCACCCCGGCCCAGGAGGAGCCGGAGTCAAACCACACGTCCATGGTGTCGGTGCCCTTGCGCCACCGTTCCGCCTCGGCGGCGTGGGAGGGGGGCAACAGCTCGGCCTCCGTGCGCTCCCACCACACGTCTGAGCCGTGGGTGGCGATCAGCCCCTGGATGTGGGCCAGGCTCTCGGCGTTGAGCAACACCTCGCCGTTGTCGCGGCGATAAAAGACGGGAATCGGCACCCCCCAGGTGCGCTGGCGGGAGATGCACCAGTCGCCCCGTTCCCGCACCATCGCCTCGATCCGGTTGCGGCCGCTGCCGGGCAGCCACTCCACGGCGGCGATGGCGTCGAGGGCCCGCTGGCGAAAGCCCTCCACCGAGGCGAACCACTGCTCGGTCGCCCGGAAGATCACGGGTTTCTTGGTGCGCCAGTCGTAGGGGTAGCGGTGGGCGTAGGCCCGCTCCCCCAGCAGGGCCCCGGAATCCCGCAGGGCTTGAATGATGGCCGGATTGGCGTCCTTGAGCACGTTGAGCCCGGCGAAGGGGCCGGCCTCATCCGTGAGGGTGCCCCCCTCATCCACTGGACAGAGCACCCCCAGGCCGTGGGCATGGCCGGTGTGGAAGTCATCCACCCCATGGCCCGGGGCCGTGTGCACCAGTCCGGTGCCCGATTCGGTGGTGACGTAGTCCCCCCCCACCACCACTGGACCGGTGCGATCCAGCAAGGGATGGCGGTAGAGCAACCCCTCCAGCTCGGCGCCTTTCAAGGTCACGAGGGGTTCGAGCGGCCGTTCCAGCTCCGCGCTCAGCCGCTCCACCAGGGCGGCGGCCACCACCAGATAACGGGGGGCCGCGGCGGCCCCGTCACGGCAAATCGCGTAGTCGAGTTCCCCGTTCACCGAGACGGCCAGGTTGGCCGGGAGGGTCCAGGGGGTGGTGGTCCAGATGGCCACAAACAGCTGCTCGCGATGGTCGTGGTCGGTGGGCCCCTCAATGCCGGCCAAGCGGAGGGGGGTTTGCAGGCTGGCCGGGAGCCCCACCACGGGGAAGGCCACGTAAACGCTGGGCGAGGTGTGGCCCTCGGGGTATTCCAATTCCGCCTCCGCCAGGGCCGTGCGGGAGCTGGGACTCCAGTGCACGGGTTTGAGGCCGCGATAGATGTGGCCGGCGAGGGCCATGCGGCCAAACACCGCGATCTGGGCCGCCTCGTAGGACTTGTCGAGGGTGAGATAGGGCCGCTCCCAGTCGCCCCAGATGCCCCAGCGCTGAAAGCCCCCGCGCTGGAGGGCCACCTGCTCAAGGGCGTAGGCGTGGGCGCGGCGACGCAGGTCGAGGGGGGTGAGGGCTTGGCGTTCCTCGGGGCTCAGGGTTTGCAACACCTTCAGCTCGATGGGCAGGCCATGGCAATCCCACCCCGGCACGAAGCGAGCCCGGCGGCCCTGGAGCAGGGCGTGCTTGTTGATGATGTCCTTGAGAATTTTGTTGAGGGCGTGCCCCACGTGCAGGGCGCCGTTGGCGTAGGGCGGGCCGTCGTGGAGGGTGAACACGGCGCCGGGGTTATGGCGGTTGAGGCGCTCATAGAGCCCCAGCTCTCTCCAGAGGGCCTGCAGCTCAGGCTCCCGCTGGCGCGCGTTGGCCCGCATCGCGAATCGCGTCTCCAGCAGGTTGAGGGTGTCCTTGTAGGACGAGGCCGCGGAAACTGGTGGGGTGGACACGACGACGCCTCGGGTGGCAGGTGGGGATTATCCCGCCCCGGCCGCTGGCGGCTCCTCCTCCTCGGTGGTCACCGGGGGGGAGCCAAGGTCGGCGGACGCCTGGAGCAGCGCGTCGATCTCCCCGAAGTCGCTCACCTCCACCACGACCGGATCCGCGACCCCCGCGCTGTCGGTGTCTGGGCGCACCCAGCGCTTCACCGCGGCTTTGGGTTGGCGTCGCTCCCTCCATCCGGCGAGCAGCCCCGAGGCCCTTTGGCCGGAGGCCTCCAGGAGCCCCCCCAGGGCCACCCCCGCCTGGCTGGCGCTGGTGCGCCACCGTTCCCAGGATCCCAGCCGACCCTTCTCCTCCGGAGACAGCTGGCGCCAGCGGCCCTGGCCCACCTCCACCATCAACCGGCCCAGGAGCAAGCCCCCACTGATCACCGCCAGCATCGGCGAGCCAGTGAGCCGATCCGCGCTCGTCACCAGCACCAAGGCGAGCACCAACACCAGGGCCCCCCAGGCGGAATCCCCCGGCCGGCTGAGCTCTGTGGCCAGGAGGGGAAGCAGCATCAGGGCCAGGCCAAGCACCAGGGCCCCTGAGCCCGCGAGGGTGGCAACCATCAGCGGCTGAGAAAACTGGCGTCCATTCTCCCGCCGGGGGCTCGGCGCCTGTGGAGGGCGTTTTCCGCGGGCGGCGGGATGGTTCAATTAGTGGATCGGCCCATCTGGCGGAATTGGTAGACGCGCTGGGTTTAGGTTCCAGTGGCTTCGGTCGTGGGGGTTCAAGTCCCCCGGTGGGCATGTTGAAGATTTTTTAAGAACAACACGACCTCCTTTTTTTGGTGGAATGTTCTTGTTCTCCCACGGCTTACGACTTTTTGCGCTGTCGCGACGGTCCCATGATCTTCCCTTCCGGTGGTTAGCCAAGAAGAACTTGAAGGGTTGGATCTGACGATCTGGTACGGGAACGCCCCGAAGGCGGCCTCCCTGGTGCGTTGCAACCAGAGCACCATTTTTCGTCGGTCGCAACGATGCCTCGAGGTGTTTGGTCTTCGCCTGAAGCGCCGCCAGGGGCAACTGGCCCTCCTGGGTTCTTCCTTGCTTTTGCAAATGGAGAGGGAGATTCATCAGTTGGCCCGGTTGCTTGGCCAACACGCTCTTCGGTTGGAAGCCTTTCCCTCCTATGCCAAGTCGCTGCTCAGTCCGGCTCCCCCGGGATGGATGTTGGGGCCCCAGGAGGCGATTGGCATCCAGGGTCCCCTCTCTCTTCTGCGAGAGCGGATCGTTGACGCCTGGCTCACCGACGCGGCCGACGATCTGCCAGAGCCCCTCGATTTCCCGGCGGTGGTGTGGCCCCTGGCCCGTCAACCGATCCATCTCAGCGCCGACGCCCGGCACCCCTTGGTGGGGGAAACCAACGTGACATTGTCTGACCTGCTGCGCTTTCCTCTGCCGATCTTGCCCAAGGACGTGTTACCTCATACGGGGGGGGTCTGCGCGGATCTGGGGTTGGGCACGCTGGAGGTGGCCAGCCGTCGCTATGACCCCCAATCTTGGGAAGGACGCACCGCCGACGCCGTCAGCCTCTTGTATTCCAACCCCTTGCACACCCAAACCTTCCCTACGCTGGCGCCCCTCGCGACCGAGCCCCTGTTGACCAATCGGCTCGCCCTCGTCTGTCGGGCCGATGTGGCTGAGCACGCGAGGGTTCAAGACCTGCATTGCCTGCTCGGGCTGCGTCTGCGGCATTTGAAGAGCCATTGTCCCAGCCTCGAAAAGCTCATCCTTCTCCCGTGAGCGTTCCTTCCCACCCCCCGGCGAACCTGCCCCTCGCCTTCGGAAATCGGCAGGCCAGGCTGGATCACGATCCAGATCAGCTGGCCCAGATGGTGAGCCAGGCCGTGCCCCTGCGCGATCTCACTCCCTCCGGGGCCGCCGGTCCCTTTGGCCATTGCTCGATCCATGTGCGGGTGGCCCAGTTGGGAATCACGGCGGCGGCCCATTCCCCTCTCCGGGGGCGCAACCATGCCCACAACAAAGCGGTGTTCACCCTGCCCTCCCTGGGGGAGAAGCGGTTCACGATCGCCGGGGGCACGTACCGGGCTCGAGCCGGCCACTGCGCCCTCTTCCTCCCCGGAGAGGCCTACTCCCTGGAAACCACCCTCTGCAGCGGGGTGATGTTCAGCCTCTGTCCCCGGGAGTTGGCCGGCGTGGCCACCGCCATGGTGGGCCTGGAGACCGGTTTACGCCTGGCGCCGATCGAACGGCCCGTGGAGATCCTGGAGAGCCATCCGCGGCAGGGCAAGATGCTGTCGCTGCTGCGACGCGGCTTGCGGCTGATCGATTTGGCCGTGGTCAATGGCGCCAGTGTGCCGAGGCAGCTGGGGCTGGATGACAAAATCCAGAGGCTCATCGCCCTGATGGTCTATCCCCAGCTCACCGCCACCGGGATGCTCAGTCCCCAGAGGTTGGGCCGCCATGAACGTGCCACGTTCGCGGAACTCGTGGACACCATTCAGAAGGATCCCTTGACCGAGTGGACCCTCACCCGCATGGAACGCCAAACGGGATTCAGCCATGTGCGGCTGCGGAGGCATTTTCAGGAGGCCTTTGGCTGCGGACCATCGCAATGGCTGAGGCATCAGCGACTCTGCTGGGCTCGCCAACGGTTGGACGCCTGGGATCCCATCCCCCTCAGCCACCTGGCCCGGATGTGTGGTTACGTCGACGCGGGGAGGTTTCGCGACGATTTCGAGGCCCATTTCCTCCTCTCTCCAGACAGCATCCAACCGGGATTGGCCTTTTAGCTCGCCGTCACGGCCATCAGATCGATTTCCAGGCCGAAGTCTGGGTGGGAGAGGCGGGTCACGCCGATCAGGGTGCTGGGAGGGGGGGCGCCCACGGGCCAGGGTTGGGGCAGGGTGGGATCGCGCTGCATCTCCAGGAAGCCGTCCATGTCAAGCACATAGATGCGTCGGAACACCACATCGGCCCAGGTGGCATGCGCCGCCTCCAACTGCAGGCTGAGGGCCTCCATCACGTGCAGATATTGGCCCCGCGGGTTGCCCACCGCCACCGGGTTGTACTGGGCGTCTGAAGGGGTCTGACCCGCGATGAACACCATCCGGCCGGGAGCGGTGACGGAGATGACGCGGGTGTAGGCCGGATGGCGAAACAGCTCGGGAGGATTGATGTGGGAGCGGTCGAACATGGCGGCCATCACTGACGCGGCCAGCGTAGGCATGCCGGTGAAGCATCCCCCAGACGCACTCGCTGACTGGCTGACTTGTTTAAGGTGAATCCCGCTCAGCGGTGTCGGCCCTGCTTCCGGTGATCTCCCCCACACAGGATTGCCCATCGTCCTTGATGGCTGCCACCGAGGGCGGAACCGTTCCAGCCGCCGTCTCTTGCCCCTCTCGGACGGTTCCGAAGGAGTTCCTGCTCCCACCGCCTCCCTGGAATCCCACCGTGGCGCTTTTCCTCGGAGGCTATGGCCTGGCCTGCCTCACGATTTGGGGGTGGTTCGTCGGCGGTTGGCCCCTGCCCGTGCTGCTGGCCCTGGGCTTTCTGGCGCTCCATCTGGAGGGCACCGTGATCCACGACGCCTGCCATAACGCGGCCCACCCTCACCGGTTTTGGAACGCCGTGATGGGGCATGGCGCGGCCCTGTTGTTGGGGTTTAGTTTCCCGGTGTTCACGCGGGTACATTTGCAGCATCACGCCTACGTGAATGATCCTAAAAATGATCCCGATCATATTGTCAGCACCTTTGGCCCTCTCTGGTTAATCGCGCCGCGCTTTTTCTATCACGAAGTCTTTTTTTTCAAACGGTCTCTGTGGCGCGGTCATGAGTTGTTCGCCTGGGGGTTGGAGCGCTCCGTCTTTGTGCTGATCATCCTGGCGGGGTTGCGCTTTGATTTCCTGCCGTTCATATTTAACTGCTGGTTCGCCCCTGCCCTGATGGTGGGAGTGACCTTGGGATTGTTTTTTGATTACCTCCCCCATCGGCCCTTTCAATCGAGAAGTCGTTGGCACAACGCGCGTGTCTACCCCAGCCGTTTGATGAATTGGCTGATCATGGGACAGAACTATCATCTCGTCCATCATCTTTGGCCCTCCATCCCCTGGTATCAGTACCGGCCCGCGTACCATGCCACACGCCATCTTTTGGATGCGAAGGGGTCTCCTCAGCGCTTGGGCCTCTTTGAAAGCCGTGGCGATACGCTCAATTTCCTCTATGACATTGTTCTCGGTGTCCGCAGCCACAAGCGGCGTCGCAGTCGTCTCCGCCCCCTCGCGGCATTGATGCCCACCCGCCATGCCCGCCGTCGGGTGTTGGAGGTGCTGCACCGCACGGCCGTCTCTCCAACCCGCTAAGCCTCTCAGCCTGCCGCCGCGCTGGACGGGTCCTCGCCCAGGATCCTTGGCACTCGGAAAAACTCCCCTTCCCGTTGGGGAGCCAAATTCAGAAGATCCTCACGGATCTCCGTGGGCTCCACCACATCGGGGCGCGTCACGTTGAGCACTTCCACCGCCCGGGTGGTGGCGGGAATGTTCTCCGTGTCCACCTGTTGCAGATGGGCCACGTAATCGAGAATCCGCTCCAGCTGTTCCGTGTAAGTGGCGATCTTGCTTGCGGGCAGCTCCAGTCGGGCCAGTTGGGCCACTTTGCGCACGTCATCCGCGGTGATACGCCCCATGGCCTTCGATCAAGCGAGAAAAGCCTTCAGATCCTCGCTCAGGGCCGTGGCCGCCAGATCCAGAAAACGTTCCCCATGGTCCGCTTTGGCCAGAAATGGGTCGGAACCCATGCGGCCGTCGGGATGGCGCCGCCGGAAATCCTCCGGGCCGTGGATGGGGCCCGCGGGGGCGGGCTCGGGCAAGGGTCGCTGTTTGGCCTCCAAGCTGGGCTCCAGACAGAGGGTGAGGGCAATCTCGCTGGGGGTGGCGTGGTGCCCTTCCCGATCCCCGTAGAGGGTGCGGGCCTCCCGCGTCACCGGGCCCGCCATGAACCAATTGGCCAGTTGGCAGCGCAGCCGCGGGGCCACGGGAAGGCCCTGGGCGGCGGCGCTGGCGTGGGCCTGGGCGAAGGCGCTTCGGGCGGTGGCGATGTTGCCTCCATGGCCATTCACCACGAAGATCCGCTCGAAGCCATGGCGGGCCAGGGAGAGCACCACGTCATGGAGCAGGGCCAGCAGGGTGGTGGGTTGGAGGCTCACGGTGCCCGGGAAGCAGAGGTGGTGCTCCGCCATGCCGTAGGCCTGGGTGGGGGCGACGAGAACACCGCAGCGACGACCCACCTCCAGGGCCACCGCCTCGGCGGTGAGGGCGTCGGTGCCGATGGCCCCGGTGGGCCCGTGCTGCTCTGTGGAGCCCAAGGGCAGGATGATCCCTTTGTGGGAGCCCAGGTAGGCCTCCACCTCGGGCCAGCTGCGCAGCTGCAGACGGATCGCCTCCACGTCAGAGGATGGGGGGGCCTGGAGGGATGTCATGACGGACACGGACTCGGGGGACAATCTGCCTAGGATTTGGGGACTCGCGGCAGCGGCATGTTGCACCGCAAGCTTGCTCAATACTCTGCGGAGCAGAGGCCCGTCTGGGTGTTCCTCAAGGATCAGCAATGCTGGCTGGAAGACGCCACGGTGGTGGAGGTGGACGCTGAACTGGTCACCTTCCGCTACGAGGAGGAGGACGATGAGGGGGATGAGCGCCTGAGTTGGGAGGTATGTGTGAGGCTCGAGTCGATTGGGGCGGTGAGCACCAGACTGGCCACCGTGAGCCGTCTTGGAGGGGTGGAGGACATCGCCATCACCGGGGAGTGTCCGGAAGCCGAACGGCTTGGCCTCCCCTGAAGGCTCCTTGGCGGAGGGATGGCCAAGGAATCAATGGGCCGTTCCGTTCCCGTCGTAATCATCACTGTCGTAGAAGCCCCCTTTGGTGCCGAAAAACAGGGTGCTTAAGCAGAACAGACCGCTGCCGAAGAGCAGCACAGAGGCCAGGGTGAGGCCGTGATCCACGTTGTTGGACTCCGTTGAAAGCACCCCCATTGTGGAGCGGATCGGAGAGGGGCGCTGAGGCGCGTTTCCCTTGTCACACGCGACGAGTGGGCCGCGTCTCTCCTGGCGGAAGAGTCTGGAGAGACCAGCCGTTGTACCCAAGATGGGACGTCCCGCCCGTGGGAGTGCCGCCAGGTCAGTCATGCTAAGAGTGTCTCAAGGTTGATCTGAGGATCGCGCGTTTTGGGTGGGAAGCGTCTCATTTCGTTTTCGGTGTATGGCCCGGATGAGGTTTATCAATCGGGTGCGATTGCCAACGCGGTAGCGGCACGGCAATTCTTTCCTGGCTGGACAGCAAGATTTTATGTGGAGGATAAGCTCTACGGGAAATTAGCGCGACGCCTGGAGCCCCTTGGCGCCGAGGTTGTGAAAATGAGGCGAAAGTCGGCTTTTGATGGAACGTTTTGGCGATTTCTGGCGATGGATGACCCCGATGTTGACGCGGTGATTGGCAGGGATGTGGATGCCTTGCTCTGCCCAAGAAACAAGGTTGTGGTTGACGAATGGATGGCATCGAATCAGGGCTTCCATATCATCAGGGATCATCCCCACCATCGGTCGTTGATTCTTGCGGGCTTGTGGGGCGCGAGACGTGGCGTTTTGCCGCCAATGAGCTCCTTGATCAACGAGTGGCTCCGTCGGGGTGGGAGCAATACCAATTATGGGGATGATCAGAGATTCCTCTCGCGACTTGTCTACCCCCTGGTGTCGAATCAAGCCTACATTCATGCCGATTTTGTGGCTTTTGGCGAGGAGGAGGTGCATCCCATCCACGCCCCTCGTCCCCATGGCCATTGGCTCGGTTACCCCCCGGTCCGGGGGGAGTTGAGTCAAAGTCGCCTGGACGACTTTCAGCGCCTCTCCCAATCGGGGCTCCAACGGCTCAATTTCGATCAATGTCCCTACTTGTGAGACGCTCACCGGGCTGACGCCGCGGGCAGACCGCGTGGAGGTTGGCCAGTGATCCGCGGAGAACGCCACCTCCCATCCCTCTCCCTTCGCCCATCCCCCAATCCACCGCCACCCCCCCACCCTCAGACCCACCCACAGCCATCGCCACCCCCCCTGTCCCCGCCCTCCCGCAGCGCTTCTTCCATCGCCCCGCCGAGGTGGTGGCCCCTGAACTCCTCGGCTGCCTTCTCGTCAAACGGCGGTCCTCAGGCGAGTCGCTGTGGGGCATGATTGTGGAAACCGAGGCCTACTCCCAAAGTGAGCCCGCCTGCCATGGGCATCGTCGCCGCACCCCCAGCAACGAAACGCTGTTTGGCGAACCTGGCCATTTCTATGTGTATGTGAGCTACGGCATCCACCACTGCATGAACGTGGTCACCGATCGCTCGGACTGGGCCAACGGGGTGCTCTTGCGGGCCGCCGACCTCCCGGGGGAGCCTGAACGGGTGGCGGCGGGCCCCGGGCTGCTCAGTCGACGTTTCGCCATTGATCGCGGCCACGACGCGCTGCCGGCCCGGCCCGATCAAGGCCTGTGGCTGGCGCCTCGGCCCGCCAGGCTTCAGGATCGGATGGAGCGCTGGTTGAGGGAGGAGCGCCAGCTGGTGAGAGCGACCACTCGGATCGGCATCCGCGAAGGCCAAGACCTGCCCTGGCGCTGGTATCTGTGGCCGAGTCGGAGTGTGAGCCGGCGGGCTCGGGGGGATGCCGCTCCGGCCAAGGAGCTGGCTTGGAGAGCGGAAGGAGGATGGCTGTGATGCCGGCCTGGAGCCATCCCCACGTGTTGGATCTGGCCTCCTTCTCGGTGGAGGATTTCACCACCGTGCTGGAGCTGGCCCAGCGTTTCCGTGCCCTGCCCGTGGCGGGAGCGCGCAAGCTTCCCGCGCTCCAGGGCCGCATGGTGACCACCCTCTTTTTTGAGCCCAGCACCCGCACCCGCGGCAGCTTCGAACTCGCGGCCCGCCGCCTCTCGGCGGATGTGCAAACCTTTTCCCCCGCCTCCAGTTCTCTCAGCAAGGGGGAAAGCCTTTTGGACACGGCGCGCACCTACGTGGCGATGGGGAGCAATGTGCTGGTGGTGCGGCACGGGTGTGCCGGTGTGCCTCAAAAGCTTGCCCGCGATCTGGAATCCCTTGGCGCCGGGGTGGCCGTGCTCAACGCCGGCGATGGCCAGCACAGTCATCCCAGCCAGGCCCTCCTGGATCTCTTCACTCTCGCCCGGTATTTCGCCCCGGAGAAACCCCTGCCAGAGGCCCTCAAGGGCCGCCGCATCGTGATTGTGGGCGATGTGCTCCATTCCAGGGTGGCCCGCTCCAACCTCTGGGCCCTCACCGCCTGCGGAGCCTCCGTGGTGCTGTGCGGCCCCCCCACCTTGCTGCCGGAAAGCTTTGCCCGCTTCACCAGTGCCCCTCCCCCTGGACAGCTGGAGGATCCGGTGTCGGTTCGCGGTTCGGTCAGCGTCGCGCGGGAGCTGGAGGAGGCGCTCCCTGGGGCGGACGCGGTGATGACCCTGCGGCTGCAGAAGGAAAGGATGCGCCAACACCTGCTCACCAGCCTGGATAGCTATCACCGCCGCTATGGCCTCAACCATGCCGTGCTCCAACGCTGCGGCAGGCCCGTGCCCGTGCTCCATCCAGGGCCGGTGAATCGGGGGGTGGAGTTGGCTGGTGAGCTGCTTGACGATGGCCGTTACAGCCTGGTGGATGAACAGGTGCGCAATGGTGTCCCCATTCGCATGGCGCTCCTCTATCTGCTGGCGGCGGCCATCCCGGAGGAGGGGGCGTTCAGAGAAGCTTGAAACCGTCCAGCAGCAGCCCGTAGAGCAATCCCATGCGGGCCATGTCCACAAGGCGGAGCGTCAGCTGATCCCCATCGCGTCCACGCAGCGACCGCCGACCGCGAATGCTCAGCTCCACGACCACCACGCAAAGCACGGCGGCGGCGATGTCCATCAGGCCGAGCACCCCGGAGATGGAGCCCAAGCCAATGCCGATCACAAAGCTGATCAGCAGGGTGACCAGCAGGAGGGAAAGCCTGCGCCAGGGGTTGGTGGCCCAATCCCTCAGGCGATCCCCGGCTTCAGCGATGGTGATCTGAAACCGGGTTTGCTGATAAGCCACCGGGAGGATGGGAAAGAAGGGCAGGGCCGCCATTGGCCGGTTCCACCAAGGTCCACCAAACTGGTGGTGGACCGGGAGCGCCGGAGGTGATCCCCATCACCCGACCCGGAACCCTGCTCCCCTTTTCTACACCATTTCTGGGGGTATGGCAGCTGTTTCACCCCACCCATAGGGGATCCCAATAAAAAAGCCCGAGGCCAATGCCCGGGCGGGTGATGGGGACTGGTGAAGGAAACCAGTGGCTGTCTTCGAAGGCAAGGGCGGTTGGCCGCCCGAGCGACCGTCCCATTCGCTCTGGAATCTTCGCCCGCCAGGTGTCCGCTGGCTCAGAGTTCCCCTTCTTTCTTGCGGGGGGTTTTGCCTTCCAACAGTTCAAGCAGGGCTTCCATTTGGGCCATGACCCCCCTTAGCTCGCCCGCTTCCGGGAGCAGCCCATCCTCAATCACGCCTTGATGCATCTCCCGAAGCTCCTGCCGGATGTAGCGGAGGTGACTCACCACCTGCTCGCGTTTGGACTGCGACATCGCTTGTGTCGGGTTACAGACCCTTATTTACCCCATCGGCCTCCCCGCACGGGGTGAGCATCCCCGTACGCTGATCCAGTGGTCAGTGAAGCAGCCGTCTAGTGGAGAATAGGGGACTCGAACCCCTGACCTCTGCGGTGCGATCGCAGCGCTCTACCAGCTGAGCTAATTCCCCTCGCTCCCAATTATCACCCCGTGACCCACCCCACCGCCGCCTCTCTCGCCCCGATCTCCCAAGAGACCCTGGAGGCTTTCGACGAGACGGCGATCGCTGAACTGGCGCGTCGCCTGGAGGAAGACGATTACCCCGACGCTTTCGCCAGCTTGCGGGACTGGCACCTGCTCCGGGCCCTGGCCATCCACCGGCCCGATCTCGCTCAGCCGTACGTGCATCTGGTGGATCAGGAGGCCTTTGACGAGGATTGAGTCAGGCCGCTCGCGACACATCCGGCTCGGATGAGCTGGGTAGGACCTGGCTGTCTGGTTGCGGAAGCAGATCGAGGAACGTGCGCAGCTGCAAACGAGGGATGTAGGGCCAACCACCGCTGGTTTCCATGTCTTGCAACAGACGGAACAGGGACCCGCGTTCGGAGGGAAGGCTGGAGCGAAACGGTCCATCCTGAATGGAGCGATGGAGGCGCTCCAGCTCCCGCAGAAGACTGAGCAAGGCTTGGGGATCCTCGGCGTGGGCGGAGGCGATCTCACTCACCCGCTCCAAGAGGGGGGACACCTCAGTCAGGAGCGCACGGGAGCCTGATGGGGAAGTGGAAGCGGCATCGGGCCCGGGGGCGGTCATCCTTAGAGGGAAAGCTCCTACAGGTTGTTGAAACCAAAAATCAATCTAACAGGGAAAGGGGTTGACGCCCGGTAGGATCCGCACGAAGCCCAGTTCCGAACCGTTCCTGCGGCCATTCTCCATGCGTTTTCGTCCCTTGCTGGCCGTTGTGCTGGCGTTCTGCCTCACTCTGGTAACCGCCTGCGGCGGCGGCGCCAGGGCTGTTGACCGGAGCAGCCTCACCTACGACCAGATCGTCAACACCGGTCGGGCCAACGACTGCCCCACCCTCCCCGATACGGCCCGAGGCACCATTCCCCTGGAGGCCTCCGCCACCTATCGGCTCAAGGAAATCTGCCTCCATCCCTCCGAGGTCTTTGTCAAGGGCGAGCCTGCCAACAAGCGCCAGGAAGCCCAGTTTGTGGCGGGCAAAATCCTCACCCGCTACACCTCCAGCCTCGACCAGGTGTTTGGTGATCTGAAGTTGGAGGGCAACACCCTCACCTTCACGGAGCTCGGAGGCATCGATTTCCAGCCCATCACCGTCCTGCTCCCGGGTGGCGAGGAGGTGCCCTTCACCTTCTCCAGCAAGGAGTTGGTGGCCACCGGGTTGGGCGATAGCTTCTCCACCAGCACCGATTTGAGTGGCGACTATCGGGCGCCGAGCTACCGCACCAGCAATTTCCTCGATCCCAAAGGGCGGGGCCTCACCACCGGCTACAGCAGTGCCATGGGACTGGTGCCCGCCGGGGATGAATTCAGCGGTGAAACCATCAAGCGCTATGTGGATGGCACGGGAACCATGAATTTCTCCATCACCAAAGTGGATGCGGAAACCGGTGAATTCGCCGGTGTGTTCACCGCCATCCAGCCTTCCGACACCGACATGGGCACCAAGAAGGCCGTCGACGTCAAGATCACGGGTGAGCTCTACGGCCGATTGGAGAAGGTTTAGGCACCTCCGCGGCGCCTCGCCTTTCCATCTTGGTTGGCAAAGGGGTCGAGAGGCCCCTTTTTTGTGCCGTCGCGCCCTCCTCGACGTCCATCTGGGAGAATCGCTTTCCGCGCGGTCGGTTTCCATGTCTGTTGCCTCCAGCGGTGCCGCCTCCCGCACCGCCCTGATCCCTCCCCATGGAGGCTCGTTGGTGAATCTCATGCTCGATTCCCAGGAGCATCACGACGCCAAGTCCTCCGTGGATCGTCGGGTGGAATGCAGTGACCGCAACGCCTGCGACGTGGAGTTGCTGATGGTGGGGGGATTTTCTCCCCTGCGGGGATTCATGCACCAGGAGGACTACGACGCGGTGGTGGAGGGCTATCGCACCAGCAGCGGCCTCCTGTTCGGGCTGCCGATCGTATTTGACACGGATGATCCTTCCATCGCGGTGGGGGAGAGCCTTCTGCTTACCTACGGCGGGCAGGAGCTGGCGGTGCTCACCGTGGAGAGCCGGTGGGAACCGGACAAAGTGAAGGAAGCCCTGGGGTGTTACGGCACCACATCCCTGGAGCACCCCGCCGTGCGCATGATCGCCTGCGAGCGGGGGCGGTTTTATCTCGGCGGGAGGGTGCGGGGCCTGGAGCTGCCCAAACGGGTGTTTCCCTGTGGCACGCCGGCCCAAGTGCGCGAAACCTTGCCCCATGGGGTGGACGTGGTGGCGTTCCAGTGCCGAAATCCCATCCACCGCGCCCATTACGAGCTGTTCACCCGGGCGCTTCAGGCTCCCAATGTGAGCCATGGGGCTGTTGTGCTGGTGCATCCCACCTGCGGCCCCACCCAGGAGGATGACATCGCTGGCGAGGTGCGCTTTCTCACCTATGAGCGCCTGGCGGAGGAGGTGGCCAATCCCCAAATCCGCTGGGCCTATCTGCCGTACTCGATGCACATGGCCGGCCCCCGGGAAGCCTTGCAGCACATGATCATTCGCAAGAACTACGGCTGCACCCACTTCATCATTGGCCGAGACATGGCCGGCTGCAAATCCTCCCTAACTGGTGAGGATTTTTATGGTCCCTACCAAGCCCAGGATTTTGCCCGCGATCACGCCAGCGAACTGGGGATGGAGACGGTGCCCTCCCTGAATCTGGTCTACACCGAGGAGGAGGGCTATGTGACAGCCGAGCATGCCCAGGCCCGGGGACTGCATGTGATGAAGCTGAGTGGCACCCAATTTCGCCGCATGCTGCGGGGAGGGGAGGAGATTCCAGAATGGTTCGCCTTCCGCAGCGTGGTGGAGGTGCTTCGGTCCGCGGCCTGAGGGCGCGGACCCTGGGCTCGCCTACCTGCCCTTTCCCCTTGGTTAACATTCCTTAACTTCTCCATCCATCCCTTCGGAGGCGGATCCTTGAAAAAACGCTGGCGCAACGCTGGGCTTTACGTCCTGCTGGTGATCGTGTTCATCGCCCTTGGCACAGCCTTCCTCGATCGACCGGATCCAGCGCGGGCGCCGCGCACGCTCCGCTACAGCGATTTCATTGAGGCCGTGCGGGACAACGAGGTGTCTCGCGTGCTCATTTCCCCAGACCGGGGCACCGCCCAGGTGGTGCAGAACGATGGCCAGCGCGCCTTGGTCAACTTGGCTCCTGACAAGGATCTGCTGAAGCTGCTCACCGACCACAACGTGGACATCGCGGTCCAACCGAGCAGTGAGCCAGCGGCCTGGCAGCAGGCGGTGGGCAGCCTCCTGTTCCCGTTGCTGCTCCTGGGGGGGCTGTTCTTCCTCCTGCGTCGCGCCCAAGGAGGTGGCGGCAATCCCGCCATGAACTTCGGCAAGAGCAAGGCCAGGGTTCAGATGGAACCCCAAACCCAGGTCACCTTTGGCGATGTCGCGGGAATTGAGGGCGCCAAGCTGGAGCTCACCGAGGTGGTCGACTTTCTCAAAAACCCCGACCGCTTCACGGCGGTGGGCGCCAAGATCCCCAAGGGTGTGCTGCTGGTGGGTCCTCCCGGCACGGGCAAGACTCTCCTGGCCAAAGCGGTGGCTGGGGAGGCCGGGGTGCCTTTCTTTTCCATCTCCGGTTCGGAATTTGTCGAGATGTTTGTGGGGGTCGGCGCCAGCCGGGTCCGCGATCTGTTTGAGCAGGCGAAGAAAAACGCCCCCTGCATCGTGTTCATCGATGAGATCGACGCCGTCGGTCGCCAGCGTGGGGCTGGCCTGGGTGGGGGGAACGACGAACGGGAGCAAACCCTCAATCAGCTCTTGACCGAGATGGATGGGTTCGAGGGCAACACCGGGATCATCATCGTGGCCGCCACCAACCGCCCCGATGTGCTGGATGCCGCCCTGATGCGACCGGGCCGCTTCGACCGACAGGTGGTGGTCGATCGTCCCGACTACGCCGGCCGGCTTCAAATTCTCGGCGTGCACGCCCGCGGCAAAACCCTCGCCAAAGACGTGGATCTCGACAAAGTGGCGCGGCGCACCCCTGGCTTCACGGGGGCCGATCTGGCCAACCTGCTCAATGAGGCCGCGATCCTGGCGGCCCGAAGGGAGCTCACCGAGATCTCTATGGATGAGGTCAATGACGCCATCGAGCGCGTCATGGCGGGGCCGGAGAAGAAGGATCGGGTGATGAGCGAGAAACGGAAACGTCTGGTGGCCTACCACGAGGCGGGCCACGCCCTGGTGGGCGCCCTGATGCCTGACTACGACCCGGTGCAGAAAATTTCCATCATTCCCCGGGGGCAGGCTGGCGGTCTCACCTTTTTCACCCCGAGCGAGGAGCGGATGGAATCGGGGCTCTACTCCCGCGCCTATCTGCAAAATCAGATGGCGGTGGCTCTGGGCGGCCGGGTGGCTGAGGAGATTGTCTACGGCGACGATGAGGTCACCACTGGCGCCTCCAACGACCTGCAGCAGGTGGCCCGAGTGGCCCGCCAAATGGTCACCCGCTTCGGGATGAGTGATCGGCTCGGTCCTGTCGCCCTGGGGCGTTCGCAAGGTGGCATGTTCCTGGGGCGTGACATCGCCGCCGAACGGGACTTCTCGGAAGACACCGCCGCGGCCATCGATGAGGAGGTGTCGCTCCTTGTGGATGAGGCCTACAAGCGAGCCAAGGAGGTGCTCACGGGCAACCGCCCCGTGCTCGATGAGTTGGCCGACATGCTCGTGGAGAAGGAAACCGTCGACGCTGAGGAGCTGCAGGAACTGTTGATCTCCCGTGACGTCAAGGTGGCCTCCTACATCTAGAGGCACCGAGCTGATCGCCTCCCTCAGGTGTCAGCCCCTGCTGGTGGTGTTCAGGCCCGAGGATCCCCTCCGACTCGCTCCCCTGTTTGAGGAGTTGGCGGCCTTGGGCCTGATTCACGCGGAACTCGCCTGTCAGCCCAGAGCGGATTGGAGCGGGCAATGTCGCGCCTTGATCCAGGCCTTCCCCTCCATGAGGCTGGGCGCGGCGTCGATCGTGAGCAAGGACGCTCTTCACGCCGCCCGGGAGGCCGGGTTTTCCTATGGGGTCTCTCCCGTTTTGGACAGGCCCTTGCTGGTGGAGGCGTCAGCGGCGGGTTTTCTCCTGGTGCCCGGGGTGATGACCCCCTCGGAGGTGTGGGCGGGCTGGCAATGGGGCCCCGGGCTGGTGAAACTCTTTCCGGCGGCGGCCCTGGGATCCATGTATTGGAGTCGTTTACGCGATCCCCTGGGGGGATCCCTTCCCTTTTGCGTCGCGGCAGGTGGCTTGGCTCTGGAGGATGTGCGGCCATGGCTCGCGGCCGGTGTGAACGCTGTCGCTGTGGGCTCCCGCGCCCTTCGGGTTGGTACCCCCCCGGGGTCGGAGACGATTGATCTGGAACCCTTACGGGAATTGATCACTCAGCTTGCCTTGCCGACTTAGATCTCCAGTGCTACTGATGAAAGAGTTGATAACGCTCCATGTCTCAACTCACCATCACGATCAGCGACAAGGCTGACGCTTTGATCGCCCAGCTTCAGAAAGAGATCTTCAACCGTCGTCGCAAAAAGGTCACCGCGGAGGGCGTCGTGGAGACCCTCTTGGAAAGCGGGGCCAAATCGCAGTCCGACAAGCGCTTCGCCACCTCTTGGCTCAATCTGATCGCCGATATCGAGAGGGCGGCGACCATCGCCCAGGCCCATGGTTCCAAGCCTTCCACCCTGAGCGACGAGGAATGGGCTCTGGTGTTGAGCCATCGCACGCGCTCCACGGCCGCTCCAGCTCCCACCCGCAAACCCGCCTCCCGCTCCGCCGCCCGAGCCAAGGCGGCGCCTTCCACCCGCGCTCGTCGCCGGTCTCCGGCCGTCGCGGTCGCCCCGGTGGTGGAGGAAACGGCCGAGCTGTCCAGCGCTCCCGCGAAGCCCCGCGCCACCCGTTCGAGCGCTAAGGGACGGTCAGCGACCAAAGCCAAGCCCAAGGCCAGCACCGGAGGGAAGGCCACGGCGGCGACGTCTGGTCGTGCCAGCACGGGAACCCGAAGCCGCTCCACCGCCGCGACGGCCACCGCCGCGACCAAATCCACCAGCAAATCCACCAGCCGCAAGGCCGCCTCTCCTTCCTCCCGGTCCACCCGCTCGTCGGTGGCGCGGCGCATGGCGAAGGCCGCCAGTCGTCTCGTGAGCGTTCCGTCCCAAGCGACCACGGCTCCATCGGCTCCCCCCGCCCCCATCGTCGCGAACGGCGGCAATGGCACCGAGGCCCCGTTGAGCTAGGGAGGGTCTCTGGCGGCAATCACCAGAGGCCGCATTGCCCCCGCTGGCGGAGGAGATGGTCGGCCAACACCAACGCCACCATCGCCTCCACCATCGGCACCGCTCGGGGGAGCACGCAGGGATCATGGCGACCCTTCGCCTCCAGGATGGTCGGCTCCCCGAGGGAATTGATGGTTTGCTGGGGCTTGCGGATGGTGGCGGTGGGCTTGAAGGCCACCCGGAGCACGATGTCTTCTCCGTTGCTGATGCCGCCCTGGATGCCCCCGGAATTGTTGGTGGCGGTGCGCAGCTCGCCTGCCTCACTGGGGAGAAAAGCATCGTTGTGTTCACTGCCCTTGAGGAGGGTGCCGCCAAAGCCGGAGCCGATTTCAACGCCCTTGGTGGCGGGGAGAGACATCACGGCTTTGGCCAGATCAGCTTCGAGTTTGTCGAACACCGGCATGCCCAACCCCACCGGAGGGGTGCGGACCACGCAGGTGATGACGCCTCCGCAGGAATCGCCTTCCCGGCCGATGGACTCGATGCGCTCCACCATGCGCTGGGCGGTGGCGTCATCGGGGCAGCGCACAATGTTGCGTTCCACGGCCTCCAGGGTGACCTCCCTCGGATCGATCTGGGCCTCGATGGTGTGAATGCGCTGAACCCAGGCCAGCACCTCGGTGCCATGGGCTTGGGCGAGCAACTGTTTGGCGATGGCGCCAGCGGCCACCCGGCCGATGGTTTCCCGGGCGGAAGCCCTGCCGCCACCGCTCCGGGCCTGAATGCCGTATTTCGCCTGGTAGGTGGCGTCGGCGTGGGAGGGCCGAAAAGCCACCGCCATCTCTTTGTAGTCGTTGGGCCGCTGGTCGGTGTTGCGCACCACCATGGCGATGGGCGTGCCCAGGGTGAGGCCATCGAGAAGGCCGCTCAGCACCTCCACCCGGTCGTCTTCTTTTCGGGGGGTGGTGATTTTGCTCTGGCCGGGTTTGCGGCGATCAAGCTCGGCCTGAATGGCGTCGATGTTGAGGGCTAGCCGTGGAGGGCAACCATCCACGATCACGCCGACGCCGCCTCCATGGGATTCGCCGAAGGTGTGGATGCGGAAGAGGGTGCCGAAGCTGCTGCCCATGGGGTGGTGCGTTTGCGGGCAGCCTAGGAAGGGGGCGAGACCCGGATGGGGAGGAGCTAGGCGCCGGCTCCCACGGGTTGCATCAAGCCGCCACCGCCGCCTGGGCCCTGGTCGTCATCGTCACGGCTGGGTCCCGATTGGATCAGGGCGATGACGATCACCGCCAAAGAAACGCCCAGGGAGGCGATCGTGGAGAAGGGCAATTGCCCGGAAGCCGGAGAGAAGAATTCGCTCAAAATGAAAAACGCATTCATAAAGCTCAACATAGACGAGTTTCCTGTCTTTCGCAAGCTTTCCGTCTGGTTGTGGCAGTCAATTTGCTAGGGCTTGTGAATGGCAGGCCCCGCTTCTGGCGATCAAGATCCCACCCACAAGAAAGCCCCCGCCGACTGGCGGAGGCTCGTTTGTTCCAACCTCGATGAGGTGAGAATGATTGTTCAACCGATGGAAGGAGCCACCAGAGCCACAGGGGTGGCTTCTGCGGAAGCCAGGTCCAGGGGGAAGTTGTGAGCGTTGCGCTCGTGCATCACTTCCATGCCCAGGTTGGCGCGGTTCAGCACATCAGCCCAGGTGTTCAGCACACGGCCTTGGCCGTCAAGAATCGACT